>OQVQ01000367.1_pt1 | contig 21597 bp, 21 predicted proteins | sample 1691491 | NCBI WGS metagenome assembly OQVQ01 (sample SAMN03418252, study PRJEB22391) | human gut metagenome | biome: human-gut; feature: organic feature; material: feces | host: Homo sapiens | place: Tanzania | collected 2013-01
GGCCCCGCTATTCTTGTTGTTAGGCTTGGAATTTGAGAGGTTTTTCAGTGCTCTCCAAGCAGCATCCCTTTTTTGTATACACCAAATTCAATTTACAATTACAATCTTGTATTTATCAGCTTAAGCTGAATGATGAAGATTATTATTTGTTGTTTATCATGCTCAAGAAATACTTGTGTATTTCCAAGCTATCGTTAAGCTCAGGATGGAAGGCTGTGACAAGTTGATTGCCCTGACGAGCAGCAACAATCTTGCCTTCTACCTCTGCCAACACTTCTGCATCGCCCCACACCTCTTTTATATATGGTGCACGGATAAAGGTCATTGGTATGTTGCCCTCAATACCTTTCATCGGAGCCTCGATATAGAAGCTACCGAGCTGACGACCATAGGCATTGCGCAAGGCGGTGATATCCATAGTGGCAATACGATGGCTTGGTTCGCCCTCGATATTTTTGGCAAGGAGTATCAAGCCTGCACATGTGCCATAGACAGGAAGTCCTGCGGCAATGGCATCCTTAACTGGTTGCATCAAACCAAGCTCGTTGAGAAGTTTAGCCTGGGTGGTACTCTCACCGCCTGGGATAATAAGACCATCCTTTGGCTGATTCCAATCCTTAAGTTGGCGAATCTCAAAACTTTCTACACCAAGCTGTTCCAACTTCTGACGATGCTCAGCAAAAGCACCTTGCAATGCTAATACAGCTATTCTCATTATTTTCCTCTTTCAGCCATAAGGAGAGCTATCTCCTGCTCGTTGATACCAACCATTGCCTCACCGAGGTCTTCGCTAAGTTCTGCCAACATCTTTGGATCGTTGTAGTTGGTAACAGCCTTTACGATAGCTTGAGCACGCTTAGCAGGGTTTCCCGACTTGAAGATACCAGAACCTACGAACACACCCTCTGCACCAAGCTGCATCATCAAAGCTGCATCGGCAGGAGTAGCAACACCACCAGCTGCGAAGTTTACAACTGGCAACTTGCCATTCTCATGTACATACTTAACCAAATCGTAAGGAGCCTGCAACTGCTTAGCAGCCTCGAAGAGTTCATCTTCGCTCATAGAAACCAAGCGGCGTATTTCGCTCTGCATCATTCGCATGTGGGTAACAGCCTGAACAACATCGCCGGTACCAGGTTCACCCTTAGTACGAATCATTGTTGCACCCTCGGCAATACGACGGAGAGCCTCACCAAGATTCTTTGCTCCACAAACAAAAGGAACATCAAACTTAGTTTTGTCGATATGGTAAACATTGTCTGCTGGTGAGAGAACTTCGCTCTCATCGATATAATCGATTTCGATAGCCTGAAGAATCTGAGCCTCTGCAAAATGGCCGATACGGCACTTAGCCATAACAGGGATAGAAACAGCCTCCTGGATGCCCTTGATCATCTTTGGGTCGCTCATACGAGAAACACCACCTGCAGCACGAATATCGGCAGGAATACGCTCCAAAGCCATAACTGCACATGCACCTGCAGCCTCTGCGATACGAGCCTGCTCTGGAGTTGTTACGTCCATGATTACTCCACCCTTGAGCATCTGAGCCAAGTTGCGGTTCAATTCTTGTCTGTTTTCTGTCATTGTTCTAATTATATTAATGTTTTACTTAATTCGTTATTCAGTATTGCATAAAGCTAAAAACAGGTACACAAAACACCTGCCTTAGCAATACGGGAGCAAAGGTAAAACAAAAAGAACGCCGACAATAATTCTGTTCGCAAATTGACAACAATATAATCAATTTGAACAAATGGCAATTACGGCAATCTTATTAGATTCCAACAAATGGCAATTAGCTATTCTTGCGAAACTGCATAGGAGTGCAATCCATCGACTTCTTAAAGAACTTATTGAAATGCGACTGCGACGAGAATCCATACTCGAAGGCTATCTCCTGTATGGATTTTGTGGTAGAAAGTAGTTGCTGACGAATGGCAGCAATAAGGTAGTCGTCGATGATTTGCTTCGGCGACTTATTGGCTATCTTCTTACACACCTGTGCAAGATAGCGTGGAGAAACATTCAACACGTCAGCATAGTATGCCACATCACTATTGGTAAAGAAATGCTTTTCCACATTATTAATAAAATCAGAATATAATTCCGACGAACGGTCATAGAGTCCATCGAGCATAGGTTTACGACTATTTACATAAGCCTTTGCACTCTCCAAAGCCTCGTCGATAGGTTTGTCTTGCGACAGATAATAAGCTACGGCACTGGAGTAAGCATTGTTCTGACCGTGGTGAGCCATTCGTTGCTCAATAACAATAGTACAAAGAGGAAGCAACCGACGACGAATTTCGTTGACTACATTATCGCCAACAAGCTTCTCGCCCTTACTCGAAACGAATATTGGGTCGTAGACCACATAGCGTGGCTTATAGCGTTGGAGCACATCGACAATAACATCGATTACAGCCACAGAGCGCAACAATCCTATCTTGATAACAGCAGGCTGAACGTCGTTGACGATAGCTTCTATCTGTCCAGCAACAATCTCGGCTGGCAGATCATAGAATTTCTGAATACCAAGGGTGTTCTGCATTGTGATAGAGGTGATTGCCGAAACGGCACACCCGCCCAAAGCAGAGATGGTATTGATATCTGCTTGAACACCGGACCCGCCTGTAGAGTCGGATCCGGTGATTGTCAGTATAGCATTTATGTTACGCACTTTTATATAAAATACTAAGTGTGAGAGATTATTGCACCACCTTAAATCTTATGCGGAACGAATGAGTCTGCTCATCCCAGTTGGTGCCAAGGAGTTCGAATCGTCCTATCTGGCTTGTTGAACGAACATGCTTGCCGATGCAAGGACAAACGTCGAAGTCGCCAATGCGAACAAGACGAACTTGCTGTGAAGCATCCTCTGGCAAACGCGACTTGTCGATACCCTCAGGCAAGTTGTCCTTGTCTACAACCTCGAAGGTTACAGGCAGGTCGGCATCAATAAGCTGTTGCATCTGCTGTTCAATAGCCTTTTCCTCTTGACGAGTTGGCTTATGGTCAAGGATGTAGCTTATCTTGCTCTTCTTGCGCTCAACATGTGCATTGCGCGAACGTTCGCAACCAAACATTCTTACCATCACCTGGTTCAACAGGTGCTCGGCAGTATGAGCTGGAGGGAATTCTTCCTTGTTGTGCTCATTAAACAGATAATCTGCAGTCTCCTTCATTATGCTGAATTTAAAGATTCGTGCGCTGTAAGGTCTAACATCGGCAGGGAACATGCCATCCTTCTGCAATGTAATAGTCTGCTGTTCGCCTGTAAGCAGGTCTACAGCCTCTACTGTTGTTTCAGGAATATTCAAGAAATTGAAAGCATGCTCAGGAATCATAACCTTAAGATTCATCCTGTCGGCAGAGAAGTTTGTTACCACCATCAACACCTCGTTGGCAGCCTTACGCAAGAAAGCATAGTTAACGCGAGGATTGAAATGCTGAGAAGCTGGGTTCACATACATAAGGTCGAAGAATTCGCCATCGTATACGGCCTTTTCCCTATTAGCGATGCGCAATATCTGCTGATACTGCACAGCCAATGCCTTGGCATCTTTGGTGATATGGCGACGGTCGAAATAACCATTGCGCAAAGTGTCGAGCGACCAATAGTCGAATATCGTTGTGCGTCCATCCCTACCCGAGAAACCTTCTGCATCCATACCCTTTTCACCAAACTCCTGTCCGGCATAGAGCATGAAAGGGTTACGCATAAGCAAAGCGCTTACCACAACTCCCGGAATAGCCTTCTTGGCATCGCCACAGAAGAAGTCGGAAGCTATGCGCTGCTCATCGTGGTTCTCAAGGAAATAGAGCATGTGCTGAGCAATGTCGCCAACAGTTTGCCATTGATATGTAATAGCAGAAGCTGGACGACGACCGCAGATTACATCGCGTATGCAATCATACATTCCCACCTTGTCATAGAGATAGTCGAAACCTGAATCTACGAATGTGTGATATTGGTTGCCGTCATAAACTTCGCCTATGAAGTCGATCTGTGGGTAGCGATTCTTAACGATGGTAGTGGCATAACGCCAGAATGATGAAGGCACCATTTCTGCCATGTCGCAGCGGAAACCATCAACGCCCTTTGAAGCCCAGAAGAGCAAGATGTCGGTCATCTTAGCCCATGTGTTTGGGATAGGGTCGAAATGATAGCTACGACCACGACCATTGCAATAGTCTACACCATAATTGAGTTTCACAGTCTCATACCAGTCATTGTCGCCAGGACGGTTGTCAAAGCGGTCATTGCCTGTAGCCTTAGCAGGATTCTCTATATAGTCAGCCTCTTTATCTTCACGATTACGATAAGCGCTAACTCCCGACAAATCAAGCTGATAGTCGGAATAATAGAAGTTATTCTGCGGTGAGAAATTCATCTCTTGATTGTCGTCTTCGCCAAGATCTTTAACTCCAGCAGGCTTCTTTACAGAATGGTATTCGCGAGCCACATGGTTAGGAACGAAGTCGATAATCACCTTCATGCCTGCCTTATGCGTACGCTCCACCAAATGTTCAAACTCCTGCATACGCTCATCCACATTTTCTGCCAAGTCTGGGTCTATATCATAATAGTCGGCTATGGCGTATGGCGAACCAGCCACACCCTTTACAACGAGAGGATTCTGGCGAGGAATGCCGTAAGTGGAATAATCTGTTTGAGTGGCATGGCGGATAACACCTGTGTACCATACATGAGTGATACCCATGTCATGGATGTGGCGCAATACGGTAGCATCGAAGTCGTTCAACTTTCCCACTCCATTCTCAGCAACCGAACCAGCCACCTTGCGAGTGGTGTTGCGGTTGCCGAAAAGGCGGGTGAATATCTGATAGATTACTATCTTCTTATTCATAACTATGAAGGGTAGTCAAAAAATTACAAGTAACTTTATTGCCCTTCTTCTATTACTGGATACCAGCTACTTTGACGTTCTTGTCGATACGGCCAATCATGCCCTGAAGAGCCTTACCAGGACCACACTCTGTGAAGTCGTCAGCACCATCAGCAATCATATTCTGAACGCTTGATGTCCAGCGTACAGAGCTTGTGAGCTGAGCAATGAGGTTTGCCTTGATTTCTTCTGCGTCAGTATGTGGCTTACCGTCAACATTCTGATATACAGGACACTTAGGAGCTGAGAATACAGTCTGCTCGATAGCTGCCTGAAGCTCATCCTTAGCTGGCTGCATGAGTGGAGAGTGGAAAGCACCACCAACCTTCAAAGGCAACGCACGCTTAGCGCCAGCAGCCTTCAAAGCCTCACAAGCCTTGTTGATTGCATCTACAGTACCAGAAATAACGAGCTGACCAGGACAGTTGTAGTTAGCAGCAACAACAACCTCGCCCTCAGCAGAAATCTGAGCGCAAACCTCCTCTACCTTCTCGTCTGGCAAACCGATGATGGCAGCCATAAGTCCAGGATTAGCCTCGCAAGCCTTCTGCATAGCGTTAGCACGTGCAGCAACAAGCTTAACACCATCCTCGAAGCTGATAGCACCAGCAGCAACAAGTGCAGAGAACTCACCAAGTGAGTGACCAGCAACCATAGCTGGAGCAAACTCGTCGCCAAGGCAGATAGCGGTGATTACACTATGAAGGAACACAGCAGGCTGTGTAACGTTGGTCTGCTTGAGCTGCTCGTCAGTACCAGCAAACATAATATCGGTAATCTTGAAACCAAGTATTTCGTCGGCCTTGTCAAAAAGAGCCTTAGCTGTAGCGTTGTTGTCGTAGAGCTCTTTGCCCATACCAACAAACTGTGAACCCTGTCCAGGGAATACAAATGCTTTCATAAAAATAAGTAGATTATTATTAATATAAAATAAGGTATGCTAAAAGGTGGAGATATACAGAATCAACACCAAATTAGCATTAAAATAAAACTAAAAACCCCGAAACATTCCACGAAGAATGAATCGGGATTATGGATTGTTGCTTTACAGTGCTAAATTATTCAGCTGCTGGAGCCTCTTCCTCAGCCTCTACAACAGGAGCTGCAACAGGAACCTCGGCTGGAGCTGCAACAGGTGCATCAGATACAACCTTTACAGGAACCTTAACCTCAACCTCCTTGTGGAAGTGAACTGTAGCCTCGTAGTCACCTACCTTCTTAGCATCACGCATAGTGATGATCTTGCGGTCAACCTCGATACCCTTCTTTGCGAGTTCCTCTGCTACAGTAGCAGCGTTTACAGAACCGTAGAGAGCACCAGTAGCGCTAACCTTGGCAGCGATTTCGAGTGAAAGACCCTCAAAAGCCTGAGCTTTCTTCTCAGCCTCAGCCTTAAGAGCTGCAAGCTTAGCAGCCTGCTGCTTAAGGTTCTCAGCCAACTGCTTCTTAGCAGAAGGAGAAGCGATAACGCCCTTGCCCTGTGGGATAAGATAGTTACGGCCGTAGCCGCTCTTTACATTTACGATGTCGTTCTTGTAGCCAAGACCGATGATATCTTCTCTAAGTATGATTTCCATTATTGTCTCCTCCTTAAATTATTTCATCAAATCGGTTACGAAAGGAAGCAATGCAATCTGACGAGCACGCTTAACAGCCTGTGCTACACGACGCTGATACTTGAGTGAAGTACCGGTGATACGACGAGGAAGGATTTTACCCTGCTCGTTGAGGAACTTCTTCAAGAACTCTGGATCCTTGTAGTCAATATACTTGATACCGCTCTTCTTGAAACGGCAATACTTCTTCTTCTTAGTATCGATAGAAGGAGCAGTCAAATAACGGATTTCTGAATTGTTCTGTTCTGCCATGGTTTAAGCCTCCTCTTTTTTAGCAAGTTTAGCACGACGCTTCTCAGCATACTGAGCAGCATACTTGTCGAGCTTAACAGTCATAAAACGAATAACTTTCTCGTCGCGGCGGAAGCCAGTCTCGAGAGAGTTTACAACTGATGGCTCAGCCTTGAATTCAACCAAGCAGTAGAAGCCTGTTGATTTCTTGTCGATAGCATAAGCCATCTTCTTAAGTCCCCAGGTCTCCTCGTTCAAAATTTCAGCACCCTTATCGGTGAGAAGATTCTTGAATTTAGCGACCGTTTCCTTCATCTGTTCATCAGACAAAACGGGAGTCAAAATGAAAACGGTTTCGTATTGATTCATAATCAATTAAATAATAATTAAATGTTATTTTTGCAAAATGCGGTGCAAAGGTACTATTTTTTATTGTAATATCAACCACCAACATCATCCCCTACCCTAACATTTAACAGCTTTTAATATATTTCTAACCTTCATGACTATCTTTTTCTTCTATTACCCAATTATTTTTCATAATTTTGCAGCGCAATAGCATTCTAACAACAATACATACAACATGAAATACAGCATCAAAGCAAAGCAGTGGATAAAGCCACGCCTAAAGAAAATTTGTTTAGGCATGGTCTATGTAGGAGCATTGGCAGCATTGATATTTAATCAGACCGGGCTATACGATTTGCGCAGCAACCTATTATCCAGTCTGCCCACATTATTTATAATAGGTGGAGCCATAGGATACGCCATAGCATGCAAGAAAGAAAGCAAATATTAGGGCTGAATATTTTGCAGTTTTGATATTTTGCATTAACTTTGCAAATACTTAGGGGTTGTGTCGATTCGATAGGGATACTCATCAAATAACATTGAAAACCGATGTTGCATCTTCTACCAATGGCGGGCCACAAAGGGATTTCATATCCCGAGCTGCAAAGTCGGTGGATTACAAAGGAGAGGAGCACTCAAATCTTATAGATTCGGAGTTTTCATCACATCATCGCCACGACCCCTTTCTTTTTTTACATATATTATTCTTATATAAACCAACTTTTTTATTTCGCATCATGTTTTCTGGAATAGTAGAAGAAATGGCCACCGTTGTTGGCATTAAGAAAGAGCAGGAGAATATCGACTTCACATTGAAATGTTCGTTCACCAAGGAGTTGAAGATAGATCAGAGTGTGGCACACAATGGCGTATGCCTAACTGTTGTCGACATCAACGACGACTGCTATACTGTTACTGCTATGAAAGAAACTCTTGAGCGTTCAAATCTCGGGTTGCTTAAGGTTGGCGACCATGTGAATGTGGAGCGTTCTATGATGATGAACGGCAGACTGGATGGTCACATCGTTCAGGGTCACGTTGACCAAACAGCCACATGCGTAGACATGAAAGATGCTGATGGTTCTACATACTTCACCTTCGAATACAAGGAAGATCGCGAAATGGCTCGCCGTGGATATTTTACTGTCGACAAGGGTTCTGTAACAGTAAATGGTGTTTCGCTAACGGTATGCAACCCTACCAGCAACACCTTCACCGTGGCTATCATCCCTTACACTCGCGAAAACACCAACTTCTGCGATATCAAAGTTGGAACAATCGTTAACATCGAGTTCGACATCCTCGGCAAATACATTGCCCGTATGCAGCAACTATAATAAACTATACATACCCCAAGCACCATAATCTTACCACTATAAGATTATGGTGCTTTATTTTGTCAGTAACACAACCATCTAAATTTCCACCACTATGATTATAGAAGAGATTATAAAGTATAATGAGCAATTCGTAGCAAACAAAGGCTATGAGAAGTATCTAACAAGCAAATACCCAGACAAGAAACTTGCCATCCTTTCGTGCATGGACACTCGTCTGACAGAACTTCTGCCTGCAGCCTTGGGACTAAAGAATGGCGACGCCAAGCTTATCAAGAATGCAGGTGGCCTCGTTATCAGTCCTTTTGATTCAGCCATGCGTAGCCTCCTTGTTGCAATCTACGAACTTGGCGTAGAGGAAATCATGGTCGTTGCCCACTCCAACTGTGGTGCTTGCCACATGAACGGACAGGAGATGAAGAAGCTGATGCTAAAGCGTGGCATCCATCAGGATGTCATCGACACCATCGCACTATGCGGCATCGACCTCGATCATTGGCTCGAAGGATTCCACGACACAGAAGATTCTGTTAGAAACACCATTAACACCATACGCACTCATCCTCTCGTACCAAAGGATGTGAATCTTCATGGCTACATCATCGACTCACAAACTGGTAAATTGACTGAAGTAAAATAAAATCAACGCCTTCTTGGCATGTTGCTAATAAAAAACGGATATTTCCCCATGATATTTCCATAGAGTCCACTTTTGGCTCCATAGAAATTTCATGGGGATTATAATTATCATATAGCTAACCTTTGAATTAAATTATATTTGACTGCAATCATATTGACATTTGATAGAAAGCAAAAATACGTTTGATAGTAAGCAAAGATACATTTGATAGAAAGCATAGATTGCTCGAAACATAACTTCGGCAACAAACTAAGCCTATTAAATCATTGAATGCAAGCAACTTACAACATCACCACATCTATAATCAATAAATTTAGTTCTATTATTATTTTTTCTTGCAACTATTAAGAAAATCCGTTACAAGCTCTACCAACATTCACCGTATACTTAAATGGCTTGCTGGTGTATGAAATGACAAAACGGATGCTTGACATATGAACACCTGAGAAGGTTAAGTTACTAAAATAATCGCAAATCTCACAGCGTTTATGCGAAATTGTGATGTTTTATAATTATCTTTGCATTCTAATTTGCATCAGAATATGGCAAATAAAGAATTAAACAGGCTAAAAGTTGTTCCTCTGAAAAGAAGAAAACAAACAAATGGCTTGGCAAGCTACTGGGAAAGGACAAAGTAACCATATCAAAATGGTGTACTAATACTTGTCAACCAGATTTGGGCAATCTTATGAAGATAGCCAAACTGCTTGAAGTGGAAGTGACAGACCTTCTCAGAGAAGATAATATAGACTGATAAAATGGCAACAGGCAATAAAGATAACAAACTCTCAATAGGGAGTGGTGATTATGCAGAGATACTGCGACACGCTGTCGCAGTAATTGAGCACGCACGGACGGAGATAGCCCGACATGTCAATGGCTATGTCTCTACCGCATATTGGGAAATTGGTCAAATGCTTCATGAACGCAAGATTGAAAGCGGGTATGGTGACAGTGTAGTAAGAAGGCTATCGGCAGACCTAAAAGAACGATACCCTAAGATGGGTGTTTCACCACGAAATCTGTGGTACATGAAGAAATTCTATGAGCGTTATGCAGGACATAATGAGAAAGTGCAACGCAGCGTTGTACTTTTGCCGTGGTCACATAATATGTTGCTTTTGAGCAAAGGATTAGATGATGATGCAACTCTCTATTATGCCACAAAGACGGTGGAAAAAGGTTGGAATCGCGACTTGTTGCTCAATGCCATCAAACTCAATATGTATGAGACACAGGCATTAGCAAAAGTGGACAACAATTTCGACCGCACTCTTCCTGCCGAACAAGCGCAGTATGCCAACGAGGAGTTTAGTGAGGAAACGAAAAATAATTAGGGGAACTAACAATATGGACTATAAAGTACAGAAAAAATCACAGAACAATGATATGGCTTCACTTGTAAATGATGTTTGCAATATCATTGAAACAGGCAGAAAGGAAGCCTACGTTGCGACAGGAAAGTCTGCTGTAATCACATACTGGAATATCGGTCGCCGTATTGTGAAAGAGGAACAGCAGGGTAAAGAGCGTGCAGAATATGGAGCAGAAGTTATCAAGAACCTCGCTCATAAAATCATACCTCGATATGGTGCGAGCTATAATAAACGCAATTTAGACTACTACAAGCGTTTCTATCTCCTTTTCCCTGATATACAGATTGTGAACACGTGTGTTCACAATCTTAGTTGGTCGCATATACGCCGCATACTTTCTGTTTCAGACCCCAATGCCAGGCTTTGGTATTTGAAAACGGCAGATAAAGACATGTGGAGTTTTCGTGCGCTTGACCGTAACATATCCACACAGTACTATGAGCGTAGATTAGCCGCGCAACGTGAGAATTCAGCATTGCCGGTAGATATGGAAAACTCAACAGACCCATTGGAATACATCAAAAATCCAATGATGGCAGAGTTCATGGGATTTCATCGTGATGCAGATTATAACGAAAGCGATTTTGAAAAAGCATTGATTGACAACCTTGAAAAGTTCATCATGGAACTTGGACGAGGTTTTGCCTTTGTTGAGCGTCAACAGCACATAGTTACTGATACGGACGATTTTTATATCGATTTGGTATTCTACAACTATCGCATGAAGCGTTTTGTCATCTTTGAACTAAAGACACATAAACTCACACACCAAGATATTGGTCAGCTTGATATGTATGTACGAATGTATGACGACCTTGTCAAAGGTGCTGATGACGCTCCTACTATTGGAGTGCTGCTCTGCACTGATACCGACAATACGATAGCGCGTTATTCTGTTCTTCACGACAACAATCAGCTGTTTGCTGCCAAGTATATGACTTATATGCCAACAGAAGAAGAACTGCGCAATGAAATTGAACAACAAAAACGTTTCTTTATGGAACAGCACGGTTCTCATGACTTATAAGAATTAAGAATGTTACGGTTAATAGTACAGAAAGAGAATTTACAGAAAGTCCTTGCTGACGAGATAAAGGCGTTTAGTGAGGAAAAAGAAAAAAAAAGAGGTGTTATAATAAAATGAGTATCCAAAGAAATATACGTATTCTATCATTGTTTGCAAATATTGGTGTTGCTGAAGCAAGATTGAATGAGATAGATGGGGTAGAAGTTGTTGTTGCCAACGAATTGGTTAAGAGGCGTGCAGAGCTATACCAACGAATTTATCCCCATTCAAAGATGATTTGCGGTGATATTCTTGATGATGCTATCTATAGTCAAGTAGTAGACTGTTGTCTTGAAAATCAAGTGGATGTCGTGATGGCAACACCACCTTGCCAAGGTATAAGCACAGCGGGACAACAAATAGAAGATGACGAAAGAAATAGCTTGACAATTCCTGCTCTTCATGCAATTTCTGATTTGCGTCCAAGATATGCTATTCTTGAAAATGTACCAGGTTATCTCAAAACTAGCATCGTTTATAATGGTGAAATAAAGTTGATAACCGATATTATTTCAGACAAGTTTTCGGCTCATTACCACATTTCGTTTAATGTGATAAACACTGATGATTATGGAGTGCCACAGACGAGAGAACGTGCAATTGTCTTATTGTCTAGGCGAGACCAGCCAATATGGCAACTTCCTAACAAACATAACAAAAAAGTAACTATGCGGGAAGTTATTGGGAATATTCCTCAAATAGACCCTTTTATAAAAGATTTGGATTCCATAAGTTTCCACAAACTCTTTCCTAAATATGAAGAGCGGCGAAAAGTCGCTCTAAGTATCTCTAAATGGAATGTACCTCCTACGCATATTTTCCGCCAAGTACGAGCTATGAGATATACTCCAACTGGCTGTACAGCCTTTGATAATGAAGAGTTTAAGCCGATAAAAGCTAATGGTGATTTTGTAAAAGGTTACCATAATACTTATAGACGACAGAATTGGGACACTCCTGCTTATACGGTAACAATGGATAACCGCAAAATATCTTCCCAAAATAACGTGCACCCAGGAAGACCTATAGGAAAGGATGAAAAAGGCAGAATGCTTTACTCTGATGCAAGAGCATTGACGCTTTATGAATTAATGAAGATTATGAGTTTGCCAGATGATTGGCCTATTCCTTCGGATACTCAAGAGGCTTTTTTGCGAAGAATAATTGGAGAAGGCATTCCTCCTTTATTTGTAAAACAATTATTTAGTATGATTCAATAATGAAAATAAATAAAAGACTAAGAGGCTTGTCCTTGTTTGCAAATGTTGGTATTGCAGAAGCATATTTGCAAGAAGTAGGTGTTGATATACTTATAGCAAATGAGTTGATTGAAGACAGAGCACGCTTCTATTCTGACATTTATCAAGATAGTCATATGATTGTTGGGGACATAACTAATGATGAATTACGAACAAAAATAGTAGATGAGGCTATAAATAAAGGAGTCGATTTCATCTTGGCTACTCCACCCTGTCAAGGAATGAGTATGGCAGGAAATAGAGCCGAATTTGATGAAAGAAACCAACTGATATATTATGCTGTAGATGTAGTTCTAAGAGTAAAACCTAAGTTCGTTTTTATTGAGAACGTACCAACAATTTTGCGAACAAAGATTGTGGTAAATGGGGAAACCATGTTGATTCCAAAGTATCTACATAGTGTCTTAGCAGACTATCATTTTAATGATGAAACATTGGTTAAGGCAATGGATCATGGAGTACCACAAATGCGAGAAAGAAACATTTTCTTACTTGTTCGTAATGACATAGATTTAACTTGGAACTTTCCAAACGCTCAACCACATATAACATTACAGGAAGCTATCGGAGATTTGCCGAGCTTAGACCCTTTGTTGCGAGAAGGTTTGGACTTTACATTGGAAAAATTCCCAAGTTATGAAATTAAACGTGCCAAAGGACTTGAAGTTTCAAAATGGCATTATCCTCCAAAGCATTCTTGGAAACAAGTAGAGTGGATGCTTCATACTCCTACAGGAAAATCTGCAATTTACAATCCTGTTTATTATCCACAAAAGGCAAATGGTACTCATGTGGTAGCTCATCATAACCATTATCGCAGAATGTATTGGAATAAACCTGCAAGAACCATTACACAGAACAATGGGGTTATCTCCTCTCTGGCTTGCGTGCATCCAGGTCGTCCTTTTGAGCAGAACGGTGAAGTCTTATATTCAGACCCAAGAGTTTTGAGTATCTATGAACTGTTAATAGTTTCCTCATTGCCAAATGATTGGGCTATTCCTGATTGGGCATCAGAATCATTTATAAGAAAAGTTATAGGTGAGGGCATCCCATCTAAACTCGTAAAAGAAATTATGTATTCATTAATCTGTAAATTATAATAGCTATGGATAGAGAAATGAATTTGAAAACTCCTAAGCATAGTGTTGATTCTGAAACACTAAAGGTTGTTCTTGGTATTTATTACCAAGCTAATGACTGGTTGGAAAATTCTGCATATATAGAGCAAGCACGAAATGAGTTGCAAAAGGCAGAACTTGACACCGGAAACAAAGAACCACAGAGTTATACTAAAAAGATGCAAATTCTAACCTATTATGGTTTTATCTGTTGGGAAGATGATAGTAGCATGAGTCGAAGAAAGATAACAGACCTAGGCAAAAACTTCTATCAAGTTTGGATGAATGATGATGCAGACGGTATGGTGCAGATTATTTTGCAATCTTTAAAACAGACAGTCTTTGGACGAAATAATAATGGCATTCCTGATAGTGACTCTGATGTCGAAGTTCCTTGTTTGGCATTACGTGCTTGCATCGATTTAGGAAAATTGACCTCTTTGATTTATGTCTATCTTATTCAAAAGATTCAAAACCATGGATATTCTTATACACAAGTAATACAAGAAATAAAGAAAAAAAAATATCAGATTGATGCTAATGAGATAGAACCGAGTTGCAACAAGTACAAAGATTGGAAACCTATAAGTTTCTTGAAGGATGTCGGTCTTTTTGAAGAAGTGTCGCATGAGTATATTGTTCCGCAGACAGTATTGGAGAAATATGGGAAAATTATAGGTAGTTTACCTATATTTAATGTGGACAAGTTCATGGCGGAAGACATAGTTTTGCCAAAAATGAAGCATTCAAAAAATATTGTTACTTCTTCACAGAATTCTTCTCATATTTCTTCTTATCTCACCGCCCTCCGCACCAAGCCCTTCATGCTTCTTGCTGGCATCAGCGGTACTGGCAAGAGCCGTATCGTGCGTAAGTTAGCACAAGCGACAGTAACAGAGGTGTTGCAAAGAGCAAATGGTTATACGGGCGAAGACTTTGCCAATGACCGTTGGACGCTGCACTCGCCAACCAACTTTGAACTGATACAAGTGAAGCCGAACTGGCACAACTCGATGGACGTAATAGGTTATCTGTCTAACATTCCAAGTCCGCACTATGTATTTACTCCATTTATTGAGTTTATCGTTAAGGCATGGCAACATCCCGAAGTGCCGTTCTTCTTGTGTCTCGATGAAATGAACCTTGCTCCTGTAGAGGAATACTTCGCGGAGTTTCTGAGTGCTATAGAGAGTCGCAGCTTTGAGGGTGGAGAGTACTTGACAGACCCAATCATCAAGCCATTCAACTCTTTTGGAGAAGATGTGGCGAAAATGATGGTAAACACGTTGTTCCCAAATTTCACAGCTGGTGATACGGAATCAGCAACCACAAAGATTATCAAGCATTTCCGCATAAAAGGTCTGACCCTGCCCAAGAATCTCATTGTCATCGGTACGGTAAACATGGACGAGACAACTTTCTCATTCTCACGCAAAGTGCTTGACAGAGCCATGTCGGTAGAGATGAATGAAGTGAACTATGATAGTTTCTTGAACGACACGACAGACGATGACCTTAAAGCAATTGTACAAGCATTTGAGGAAAACGATGATGCCGACTTGAACGCTCTGCTTGTAGACCGCCATATCGAAGCAAAGGAAATCATAGATGAGTTGGGCGATGATGCAAAGTTTGCTATTGACTATCTGAAACGTATCAATGCTCTGCTTGAAGGCACTCCATTCAAACTTGGCTATCGTGCAGCCAACGAAGCGTTGATATATCTGCAAGCATCGCAGGAGTTCGGACAGACTAATCGCATAGCTGCACTTGACAACTTTACGCTGATGAAGATATTATCACGTATAGAGGGCGATGAAACGAAACTGAAAATCACTGATTCGGAAGCAGATAAAGAACGCATAGCCAATGCCAGTGTGAACGTAGATGCCGCCAAGCAATATGGCGACTTGAACATACTCACAGCATTGCGGAATATCATCACACAAATGTTGGGCGAATCGGGTAATACAGATGTAGAGAGTAATGTTACAGAAGAAACGGCAACAGAGAGTGGAGAGGAAATGATTTTCACAGAGCAGGAAAAGAAAGAGTTGCAGTCCATAAAGAAGATAGACAGCATGCTCAGTCAACTGAAACGTGACCATTTTGTTTCCTTCTGGAACTAACCATTCATATCGAAAAAGCATGGCAAGCGTTTTCAACTTTGAAGTGACAAACGAGGACTTGTCGGTAAGGTTCTCTTGTCCTAATCACAAGCGGAGAATAGCCGAAACTATCCGCAATCTTTGCATCGACACTGACGAACAAGACAGTGCCGCAAAGTTGTTGTGCCGATACACATCGGAAGCACAGAATGTCAAGTTCTCTTTTGACGGAAGCATACAGGAGGGGAATGACATTCGCCATGAGGCTGTTTTCTTTGAGAACACAGAATATCCGCTTATTGTGCGTGGTAAGGGCAAGAACTTAGAAGAATTGTCACTTGCTATCAACGACCATCTGCGCACCGATGGTAAGGACAAAAGCACCATTATCAGTACTGGCGATGAACTCTATGGCTCACTGAACTTCCACAATCAAGTGGGCTTGACCGACTTCTGCATCACCTACAGGGTGAAAGGAGAAGAGCAGACAAAGGAACTGAGGTTCATGACAGAGGTATTGAGCTATAAACTTGATTACCGCTCAGACTTGAAAACGATTATCTCAGACATAGAGCATGAATATGCCATGCTGAGCACATCGTTTCTGAAGGACACCTATCTCAGTATGCGTCAAGGCACAGGTGAAAGCAATCCGCTGATATGGTGGCAGATATTCAAGTCGTGCTATGCCGACATCATGACAGCAGCTCGACAAATCATAGACCGCCCCAAGCGGAGATTACGCTCTGTGGCTAAATATGAGAGAGCCGAACGCATGGCATATATTCCAAGAGAACTGGAAAATGAATACCAGATGCACAAAGACAATCCCGCCCATCTATACCGCACGGAAGAACTGACGCTGAGCCACGACACCATAGAGAATCGCTTTTTGAAATATGCTATTCGGGAAATGACACACCACTTTACTGTGGTGAAAGAACATATCATGACCGCTATGCACCTTGACGACCCGATGCGCATAGACACTTCGCTCTGCGATATGGAGAATGAGCTGATGCAACTTTCAAATAATGCCTTCTTTCGAGGCATAGGACAGTTCAAGGGCTTTACGCAAGATAACCTCGTTATGAAGCAAGCCCAAGGTTACAAAACCATTATGGAAAAATGGGTGGAACTGCAACAGGGCTACGAGTTGGAGGATGGTATGCGGAAACTGGAGGTGAAGGACATCTGTGATCTTTATGAGATATGGTGCTTCATTAAGGTGAAGAACATTGTGCAGGATGTGATGAAGGAATTGGGCAAGGATGCCAAACCCAAGGTGAACGGAAGAGACATTACCAACGACTTTATTCCACAACTCGTATATGGCGGTTCGGTGAGTTTCATCAACCAAGCTGGCATTGAGTTGGCAAGCGTGTGCTACAATGCTGAGGTACATAAAGGCAAATCCCTTTCAGCCATTAGAGGAACAAACACCATGACTACGGTGCAGCGTCCTGACATTGTGCTGAGACTGAGCAAGCAGACAGAAGGTAATATGAAGTTTACCTACCTGTTTGATGCCAAATATCGAATAGCCGACACGGATGAAAATGGTAGCAGATATGACAGCCGTTATGATGTTCCGCCAGCAGATGCCATTGATCAGATGCACCGCTATCGTGATGCGATATACTACACCGAAGAAGGGCATGAACATGAACACTTGAAGAAAGAAATCATAGCAGGCTATGTGTTGTTCCCTGGTCGTATACCATTGGAAGCTCTTGACGCAGAGAATGGTGACTATTACTATCAGCAGTCGAACCGCTTGATAGGCATCGGTGCTTTTCCTTTGCGTCCTGATCAAGAGAAGCATGCCAATGACGGAAGCATTATTGTAAATGCCAACAGTTCAGAGCAAGCCTTGCGCAGACAGATTCGCCATTGGCTTGAAGATGACAACGGACGAGAGCGGTTGCTTGAAGAAAGCATACCTCAAAAGGGTTTGGAATATTCGGATGAACCTGTAAACAAAGGAACTTTCTACATTGCATCAGTAGATGGGCATGTGAATGCCGCCAAGGAACTGGTGCAGAATGGTCAAAGTGATGTCTTCTTCTCTGGCTATATGTCCATTCTTTCGGGTGTTGATTTCCAAAAAATAAAATACTTTGCGCCTGTGGACAACCACTTGGTAAAAGGATATTATCAAGTGCTTTCAGTAGAAGTAATGGATATGAGTGAAATTCTTGCGAAAGAGAAAGCGAAAGCGACAGGGCAAGCCAAAAACTACAAAGGTTATGACAAACCAATCCGCATTTGCTTGAAATTAGGGAAATATACTCAGCTATCCTCTCCTTTTGTCTACGGACTTGACAGCAACGCATCCAAGGGTATTGCTATGACAAGGAAGGAGTTTAAGGAGTATTGCAATAAATAGAATAATACATTGACCAACGTGCTGTTTTTATAGCATAAAGATCAAATAATAGCTTATATTTATGGTTTTAACAGAAACAGTTTTACAAGTTCTTCGGGATATGATAAATGAGAAGACTACCTACAGAAGTGGGGCAGCCTTAGTAAAGTTGTTTAATCAAATAGGGGGATTTCACGATGTTTATAGACAAGGGTTTCCTTCTCGTTGGGTTTATACCGACGAGAAACTCAATGCAATAAATGGTTGTCCTGAACTTGATAAAGTAATCAAATATATTTTTTCTCCGTCACAGTTTATAAATCGCTTGGATGAATTAGGAAATTTGATAGCCGAATTTAATAAGTATTTAGTTTTTGATGGGTGGAGAATTACGATTGTAGGAAAAAATGTAGAAATTCACCGTGTCAACGAAAAAGAGGTTGCAGACAAAATAAATAGAGAAATAAATAAAGGTGAAACTCAAACGATATCAAATGAATTAGATTTCCTAAGTGTCGAATATGCAGATGTTTCTGCCGAAGCATTGCCTATTACTGAACAGGTAAAACCAATTATAGATTCGCGTATTACTGAAATGAAAAGATGTTTTGATTCAAAAGCATATTTAGCTTCAGTTATTATATGTGGAAGCTTGTTGGAAGGAGTCCTTTTGGGATTAGCATCAAGCCATCCAAGAGAATTTAACACATCAAACTCTGCACCAAAACAAGGTGGTACTGTGAAACCATTTCAAAATTGGAAACTCAATGAGTTTATTGATGTCGCATATAGCATAGGCTTTATAAAAGAAGATGTAAGAAAATTTAGCCATATCCTTAGGGATTTCAGAAACTACATACATCCCTTTGAACAAATGAGTTGCAAATTTTCTCCAGACGAGCATACTGCTAAAATATGTATGCAGGTATTAAAGGCGGCTTTGTTTCAAATAATCAAATTTCAACAAACAACAAAATAAGAGATAGTTTCCATATGGCAAAGAAATTTGAAATACGAAACAGTACTGCGGAATTCCTGACTTTCGTTGCAGAAGGTAAGGAGCAAGGCGTACAAGTGTTATATAAAGATGAAACGGTATGGGCTACTCAAAAGGCTATGGCGCAGCTTTTTGACTGCTCTACAGATAATATCGGATTGCATCTTAAAAACATATATGACACAAATGAATTGAACAAGGAGACAACTACCGAGAAAATCTCGGTAGTTCAACAGGAAGGTGCGAGAGAGGTGCGACGCAACACGCAGTTCTACAACCTCGATGCTATCATTTCCGTGGGCTATCGTGTCAACTCTATCCGTGCTACACAGTTCCGTCAGTGGTGTACCTATGTCATTCGTCAATTCTCTTTGCGTGGCTATATTATAGATAAAAAACGTATGGAGAATGGCTCGTTCATTGGTGAGGACTATTTTGAGCATTTGTTAGCTGAAATACGTGAGATTAGATTGAGTGAACGAAGATTTTACCAAAAGCTCACAGATATATATGCTACAGCTGTTGATTATAACAAGGATGCCCCAACCACACGTCTGTTTTATAAAAAAGTTCAGAATAAGATGCATTATGCAGTGCATGGGCATACCGCAGCAGAACTTATAGTGGAAAGAGCCAATGCAGAGAAAGAGCATATGGGACTGACTACTTGGGAGAATGCACCTGATGGTAAAATCGTCAAGCCAGATGTAAGTATCGCCAAAAACTATCTAAAACAAGTGGAACTTGAAGATATGGGAAAACTTGTCAACTCAGTGCTTGACTTGGCAGAACGTATGGCAAATCGACATATACCAATGACTATGGAAGATTGGGCTAAGCGTATTGATATTATTCTTGAAGCTGGAGGTGATGCCGTATTACATGATGCAGGAAAGGTTTCTGCTGAATTTGCCAAAAGTTTCGCAGAGTCAGAGTTTGAAAAGTATCGTGTGATACAAGACAAATTATTCAGCTCTGATTTTGATAAATTCATTTCTTCTTTACCGTTTGACGATGATAAGAATTGAAAGCCAAGGGTGGAGCCACAGATGAAAGTAATTGCCAGATGCTTTGCAAAACCCATAATAGAGCAAAAGGAAATAGATAATAGAAGAAGGTTACCAAGATTTAGTTTATCAAGGTAACCTTCTTTTATATATCATAAATTACTCAATGCATAAAGTGGAATCACTTCCACATGACGCAATGCATTTAGTGATTCTTTATCAATATACTCAAACTCTCCAAAATTCTCTAAAGAAGTACGAACTGCATTGGAAAGAGATTTCTTTCTCATGAATAGCCACAAACTCTGCATGCTACCTCGGGTAGTGGCTTTCACTTCTATCGGTAAAACCATACCATCCTTGGCTTCCAGATAATCAATCTCAGCATTGGTTCCTCTTGACAAATTCTGCCAATAATACATTTCTGCCTTCTGGAAACAGTCATGGTTCTTGACGAGTTCCAAACCAGCAAACATTTCTGATGCAGCACCTTTATTGACGAAATCAACATCCGAAGCTAAAAGAACATTGGCAGCAGGAGTACCCAACATTGTTTGCATCAGTCCCAAATCCAAGAAAAGATATTTCCTGTAGCTGTCATTTTCTTCAGCTCCAAGTGGAACGCCATTTCCATCACTATGGGTCACCGGCTTTATGAGTCCTGCCAGTGTCAATAAATGAAGTGCATCTTTGATGACTGAAGAATGAACATCATCTGCCGCCTGCCTATAGACAAACTTACTGCCAGCCTGCAAAGCTACGGAACGCAATACCTTTCTCAATAAAGCTGGAGACACACGCGACTTGTACTTGGCAAAATCATCCTGATAGGTATCCAGAATATCATTATGAACATGAGCGCATTCCAGGTAACTGTTAGTCTCTATCCATTCTGTAACTGCGGCAGGCATACCACCCACCAGATAGAAAGTCTTCAACTGGTCCACAAGTTTATTATGAACGGGCTCTGGAAGCGGAGATGAGGGCGAAGCCTGCTGCTTGTAACTTACCGTGGTATCCAGTCCCTGTGCCATGAGAAATTCATCAAAGGAAAATGGATACATGTAGAGTGAGCGTATTCTCCCAACCCCAAAGGAAGGCAGTTCCTCTAAGGTAAATTCCAACAAAGAGCCAGCAGCGATGACATGCAGTTCCGGATAATCCTCTTTGAAATAACGGAGCGACATGATTGCTTCCTGGCTAA
>OQVQ01000368.1_pt1 | contig 21545 bp, 21 predicted proteins | sample 1691491 | NCBI WGS metagenome assembly OQVQ01 (sample SAMN03418252, study PRJEB22391) | human gut metagenome | biome: human-gut; feature: organic feature; material: feces | host: Homo sapiens | place: Tanzania | collected 2013-01
GGGCGAAAAGATCGGGTGGTATGTCTGCTGCACGCCACTCGCGCCATACGCCAACTTCCTCCTGGAAATGCCGTCCACAGCAAACCGGCTCCTGATGGGCTTCATGAACAAGAAGTTCAAGACGGATTTCTTCCTCTACTACAACGCAACTGTCTGGAGAATCTACGAAAAGAACCAAACGGGCTCATACGTCATCGTGGGTGTGCCAGACCCAATCTCCGGCGGGCCACTCATCGGAGGCGATTGGTACGGGGAGTCCTTCCAAGACTTCGCCGGCGACGGAAGGCTCACATACCCCGCAATGGATGGACCAATCCCCACACAGCGCATCAAGATGATACGCGACGGCATCGAGGACTGGATGTATCTGGATATGCTCGAAAAGGCTGTCGACAACTCCTCAGACATGAGCGCAGAGTGGCACTCCACCGCAATAAAGGAGATGGCCGTCGAAGACGAACTGGTCACGTCACTCATCGAATGGACCACCGACCCAGCACTCGTCAAAGACAAGAAGGCACGAATAGCAGACCTCCTCGAAGAATACTACAAGACGAAATAGCCGCGCACATCATCCCTGAACGCAAAAGCCCCGACCAAAATCGGGGCTTTCTGCTTTCTGGGAGACCACGCACGAAAAAAGGCGGACACAAAAAAGCCCTGGCGAAAACCAGGGCTCCTCTGTCTTGAAATTGGTAGCGGGAGGGGGATTTGAACCACCCAACCTTTAGGTTATGGGCCTAACGAGCTACCAGGTTGCTCCATCCCGCAATCAAATGTGTCAAACACCTCGCGGCGTCAACGGGCTTAATGTAGCACGCTCCCTGGATATTGCAAGGAGGAAGGTGAAAAACCCTCGAAAATGAAAAGGGGGAAAGGGGATGATGACACTGCACAAGAGGGGAGGAGTCCCAGTCTTGCCTGGATTACCGTCATGGCGTATCATCATACTGCGCTGGATTGAATGCTCTTGCAGGAAGCCGTGTCGCCTGTGCCTGGATGGCGGCACGACGCCTGCTCCTGCCTCATTGCTATGCAACAATCACAATGCCATACTGGAACGAGAACGAATACCAAATCCGTCGTCCTGGAAACCAGACGAAAGGCAGAGGCTCGTATGCAGGGGGCTCATTATCAATGTCGCCTCATTGCCTGTCACCAGGAGAAAGCTCGAGCCGCCCGGCGAATCCTTGACGTGACCGCCCGCCATCGACCCGTCGACATCGCCTCGATCCAGTAAAAGATGTTGATCCCAATGTTGTGCCTGTCTGTGCTCAAATACCCCCGAAAGTGAGAAAAATGGGCTAGAGCAAGTCCCACGAGGATCGGCCGAAGCAGGAGGCGAAAAACACCGAGGCGGAGGCCGAAAAGGACACCGCCCCGTCCGACGACAACACATAGCCTGCACTTGTCCCCAACGGTAGCCCGCCGGGGATACTCGGCTAATCCATAGCGAAATACTCCAAGTCTTTTCTGCGCATCAGCTCCCTAGGGGACATCCCACCTTCCAGGACATGGGCATCCATCATTGTCTCGACATCATCCGGAAACTCATGGAAATGCATTATCCCATTTTTGTCTTCATACTGGATGAAGTCACCCTGTGAAAGCGAATACTCAATGCCATTGAACCCAATCCTCACCTGATTCCAGCCAGGGCATTTTATGTAGTCGTAAAACACCTCTTCCCAGGTATCAAATTCACATGTCTGCGAGTAGTTCATCATTTTTTGTAGTCTCCTTTGAATCCCGCTTGACGCAAGATAGGTTTTAGGACTATCCATTCGCGCGAATTCAGCGTGCGCGGTTCCTGCCTGACAAGACTAACGCCGCTTTTTCGCTTACCAGTCATATCCTTGACGACTTTCCACTCGTGGATATGCGGCACACCCGACGGGCAACCCTTGTGTGCATGCCCCCAATCCACGTCATACTTGGCATATCGCCCGCGATAGAAGCGGATTTGCGTTGTCCGCTCCTTGCGGTCTTTTCTGTAGTATGCCGTATGTGGAGTATTAGAATATTCCGGCAAGCCATCGTTCCTTTTTGCAGGATCAAGTGTGCATGGCACAAAGTTGGTAATGGCGCAGGAACAACTGGAACGGACGCGAAGCAGCGAGACAGGTTTCTTACTGTGATTCTTGACAATGAAAGTGACTGAACGGCGCTCCCAGGACGGAAAGACGCCGAGTTCAGCGGAAGAAGGAGAAATAGACAGCCCATGGACAAGGCATGACGTGCCAACAATACAGACAATAAAATGAATTGGCCGAAAAAAGATCATTGTGTTCCAGAATGTTTTTTTACCTGTGCACCCTTATTCTCCCCTCCTTTATATCAAAAAAGATACGGCGGTCGTCTTCAAGTTCTTTGATATAGGATTGATCCTCTTCCTCAAACCCCCAATAGACATCTCCAGAATCAATTTTAGAATATATAGATTTCAAATAATCCTTAATTTGTTCAATCTCATTTGTTGAAAGTAGAGAAAGACATTTCTGGACAATTTTCTCCCTTTCCGAGCAGTAAGTCGAATCTAAATGAATAAGATACTCCAACGGGGTGTATTGGTATGATTCAGTGCATTTAACAACCTCAGGCAGAGCATTCCATTTTTTAGATTTATTTAATGTATTAGTTAAACATGTTCCGTCATAGAATGTATGTAATTCCTTGAAATAAAATGAACCATCATTCTTCCCGTAAAGAGCAAAGCCTATACGTTCATAAGAACCATAATCGGCTAAAATAAGATGTTTTCTATATAAAAAAAGATGTGGTGACGGTTGGCCGCTTAGGGCCAGGACTGGATTATAGCCAATATATGAGAACGATGTTAGCCGAGACAGTTTATTAAGTATCCTGATTATGTGTTCGACATCTGCCTCTGGCTCTTCAAGATTGCGGATTAACACTTCTAAAAAAGACCGAAGTTCAGAGTTTACCATGTCGGACAAATCCTTAACGGCAGATTTATTAATCCGTACCATTTATTTTAGGGAGACCTGAAGCTTTTGTGGTGCTTCCAGTTCGATTCCCAGCTCTTTGCAGAGCCGGATCGTGTTTTTAGTGATTTTTGTCAGTCGCCACTCGCCGTCGATGCGGTTTGCCCGGACATGCCTTAGGAAGGCCATGACATCCTCGAAGGAGTATTTGTCGGTCAGGTCCTTCTCTGCAAGCGTGCCTATGACGGCATAGAGCATCTGAAGCGCAAGATGGTTGATGAACAGCCATGCCTCGAACGAATACTGGTCGCGCATGTAGCTGGCCGTGCCGTCCAGCGTGTCGTCGTATGACTTGAAGGCCTGCTCGATGTCCTGCCGTGTCTTGTACAGGAAGTATGCCTGGACGCAGTTGATGTCGCGCCTGTTGGTCTTCAGCGTGAATGTGCCGTTGTCCCTGTGCTCCTGAAGCGCGTCCGCCACGTCGACGGGGACAAGGCGCTCGTATTCCTCCTGGCTGAGCCGTCCCCTGTTCCTTCTGCGCCTTCGCTCCTCCGCTTCACGCTTCCTCTCGACGGTGTTGTTGGCCTTTTCCCTGCGATTGATGAAATCGACGGCCTCGTCGTTGGCCAGGCTCATGTCATAATATAGGAAAAGCCTGCCCTTGCCAACCTGGTATTCATTGCAGTATACTGCGCGCCCGCGGAACTTGAATACCTTCTGGTATTTGTCCGGGGCGGACGGTATTTCCGGTATGTCCGCGCACCCGCGACGCACGGCGAGGATATAGCCCGGCGAGGCGTCGTCCAGCATGGTCTCGTTGAGTTCGCTCTCGAAGCCCTTGTCGGCGATGACGGTCACTGCCCGGCTGCGCACCCCTGAATCGGCTACAATGTCGGAGAACGCGGTCACGTCCGGCACGTTGCCCGCGAACTGCTTGTAGAAGACCGGCAGTTTCCTGAGCCCGGTCACGCTGAACATGTACAGAAGGTTCACCTGCGGGTGAAAACGGCATTTGCTGTCATAGCCGATGCATGCGTATTCCAGTGTCCCCGATGCACTGAGCAGCCGGTGCCCGTCGAACATGATCAGCCCGTCGGCGGGCAGGTCCTCCTTCATGTATTCGCGGATGGCCTCGCGGTTCAGGCCGATGTGGCGGAGCAGCGTGGTGACTCGCCCCGCGCTCAAGGACAGGGAGCCGAGGCACTGTGAGATGAAGGAGGTTTCATAATGGAAATCCATGCGCCTGAAGCGCGACTGCTCCTTGCATTTCAGGAGTGCCATTCCAAAGATCTCGCGCCAGCAGTCAGGGAAAAGCCTGGCCAGCCGGGTGCGCATGGAGGAGGTCAGTCCAAGCAGGAATGCGGTCGCGCCGTATTCGAGGTTCTCGATTTCACCGTCAAGCAACGGCTGGAGAGGCGTGGCGCGCTTGCTTGGGGTCAGGCCCGTCTCCGTTAGCGCTCCAAGGCATCGTCCCGACTTCTTGCGCTTTTTCTTTTTCTCCTTGTCATAGACGCTGAGTCGCTCATACAGATACCAGTGGTTTCCAATGTGCTTGATCTCCGTCCCCGCAGGGCGGGCGAACTGTTCTATCCAGATAGGCTTTGTGCTCATTGATGGTCTCCCTAATTAGGTTGCCATAAAATAGCACGTAAAAAAAGGATTGCAAGGCATGCAACCCTCTTTTTATCAAAAAAAAGTGATTTTTCTCGTTGGCGTTTAGGTCAACCTAAAATGAATGGTACGGATTAATCAAATGAGACCATTCAATATACTCGTCAATATCAATATATATACCCGGAACATCATGCTCAGGGGGAGGAATATTGTTCTCAAAGAAAGCATCGTAAACCCTGAGATAATCCAAATCTTCCTGTCCAGAAAGAGATAGATTGTTCTCTTGTGCATTTATACATACACAAAGAATCATGATGATGAAGCACAATGCGAGTTTCTTTAAATGTCTTTTCATTTTGTCATCTCCTGTTTTTCTGCTTATTACAAAAACACTAAGAAAAACCTTCTAACTGGTTAATATTGTAGCAGTTAAATCCTTTTTGACTATCCTTCCACTTTTCCCTCACGTTTAACAGAATGTGGGTATCTAGTTGACGGTCCCAAGTCGGCATGTTTTGGTTGCCACTGAAAGTCAATCAAAGGATTCCATATAGGCAAGAAGTTCACTGACAAGCTTATAAACGGTGGTTGCAGGATTCATCTGGTGATATGAGATATTCTGTTTTTGCTGAAGAGCATGACCACGCTTTGCCCGTTGAATAGCCAAAAGGGTTTTGTCGTGCAGTTCCTTAAACATTGAAGAACTATTCTTGGTATAGGGATGTCCAAGAAACTCTTCAAGCTTCGCCGCGTAGTCTTTGCGGGAAATGGGGCCACCTGTCTGCTCCGTGAAATGCAGAAGATACCAGAGCTCAAACGCTTCATTGCTCCAGGCCGCAAACCATTTTCTTGCTCCAGGAGTTTCGGGATGCTGTCCTATTCTGACAATAGAATTATCGAAGTCATCTGCTGGAAAGCTGTCTCTGTCCATCACTATCCAAACATTATAGAACGGCGGCAAATCCTGGGTTCGCCGTTGTTCTATGATTTCTTCTACCTCTTCAATCAAGGATAACGTATTCTTGCCAGTTCCTCTGACAACCACTTTAGGCATCATGTCTTTGGGCAATTTCAGACGTATAGACTCAAAATAGTTCGGTTCAGTCTTTTCACCTTCACAGACAATCAAAAAGAAACGTCGCTTAGGACGTTGCCCGACTACCCTACGGAATGACTTTGCGGGTGAAGCCGCAAACTGATTTGCCGGTATCCTTCCCGCCTTACTCATTTGGAGGCTTCTCCCATTTCAAACAGTTTGCCAATGAACGGAATTGCGCCATACAGACCGTTCAAATAGTCTTTTTCGAACGAGGCGTCATTCCGGACTTTCTTGCCAGTACTCTGCTCCTTGAACTCTATCAGCGAATATAGATGCGTCCTTTCGCAATTGTCCTTCTCCGTGAAGAAGATTTGGTCGCGTCTGTAAAGATACTCGTCTTCCTTCGTCTGTGGATTGTAAACCTTGAAACTAAGCAGGTTCGTATCGTGCGTATTGAAGATTAACTGCGCGTGACATGGATTGTCTTTGCTTGAGTTAAACATCTTGACAATCTGCCGTGTGAACACTGGATGCAGTCTTGAATCAAGCTCGTCCACCACCAGGACGCTTCCACTTTCAAGAGCATGAATGATAGGTCCCGCAAGTGCCAGCGCCTTTTGTGTCCCCAGGGATTCATGGCTCTCGAATGGCATTAGCGTTTCCCCCCTGACATCTCCGTTCGCATCATAGACATGATGCCTGGTGAATATGGAAACAACCGTCTGCTTCTGGAACATGACTGAACCATCCTTGTTTGGAACTGGCAAGGAGAGTTCGTTGTTGACCAGCTCGATTCCCTCCACATTCATATCGGCATTCTTCAAAAAGGCAACCACTTTGTCTTTGAAAGAGGGGTTCTGCTGGATACGCGCAACGGTATATCCAGTAAAGCCACCAGGTTCAGCAGCCGAAATCATAATGAATTTCTGTCCAATCCATGTCACAATTTCCTGCGCCTTGTCAATGGCAAAGGTTGCGCAAACTGAGAGGAAAAGCGCATTGTCACGCGTGCGCTCTTCAAGGCCATTCGCCTTCTCCCATGACTTGTCAATCTGGATGGTGTCTTCGCCATCAACGAGAGTACGAAGAAAACATACTTTCTTCCCCTCATATAGCCACTCCTTGACGATTCGTTTTGGTGTAACCTCAAAGCCATATCTGAACTCACTTCCGTTTTGGAGAAACGCGATTTCGAATGAAGTTGGAGTCGTTTCAGCCTCGCTGTTCAGCTTATTCCTCATCCCTTGCAACACCTGTAGTCCCTGCATGTCCTGCGTTGACGTCAGGACAAGACGCTGGAAAAACAACATGGCCTTGTAAAGGTTGGTTTTTCCGCTGGCGTTGGCGCCATAAATCACACTGCTGAGCAGAAGACGACGCTTCTGCTCGACATGGGTATTGTCCTCTATGCGTTCCTTGCAGCTTGGAGCTGCCGTCATCTTCAAGGTCTGACGGTCATAGAAGGAAAGGAAATTGCCAGCTGTAAAATAGATAAGCATTTTTTGCCCCTCTTTTCCGTTTGTTTCTCAAAAATCGCTTTAACCTACATCATATCCCTAATATTTCAATCTACTTTTGAGATTTTTTCTCAAATTGCAACTTAAAAAGTTCAACATACGCTTTTCATGCGTTGAATCATGCAAACCTAGGGGTGTGCGTTTAATTCCACAGGGGTTGTATCTCCAGGAAGGCAGAGTGTCCGGGTCTCAATCCATACAGGAGAGTGCATAGCCAACCCCCTCCCCTGGGGGATGGGTGTGCGTTTAATCGCGCATGGAGGCCTGGCAATCCACCATGAGACAAGAGGACAATGCCATGTCCGTCTGACCTTGGCGGACCGTTCCGAGATAGAGAACGGCCTGCGTTCGAACCGGGGGTTCAGCGCAATCGCCAGAACCCTGAAGAAGGCTAGAAGCACCGTCATGCGGGAGATCCTGTCCCACCGCGTCCCCAGCGACAAGGGCGCGAAGGGCCGTGTCACGAACCGGTGCATCAACCGATGCAAGTGCGACAGGAAATACCTGTGAGCGCATCGACAATCCGGTTGTATTCCTCCCAGAAAAAGACACGGCATGCCAAATCCACGTCCATGGTCACACGGGCATTACCAATGACTCCGCGCTCCTTTATCCAGTAGTCCCTCGCATACGCGCCGACCAGCATCAGCTGCCCGTCCAGTTTATTGACGGTATCTGCGATGATGGCGAGAATTTCCTCTGCTGCATTCATGGTTCACCCTCCAGATACTTGGCTCTGACTTCAGCGGCAATCTCCTGACATCTGCTGTCGTCCTTTGAGAGCAGGTCGGCGTAGACCAGAAGCCAGTGGACATGTCCCGTGAAGCTTCTTGCTTCAGGCCAGAATGCCTTCTTCACAGTGATGTTTCCGTCATCTGCGATACGCCATCTTGCCTTTGCGATGACAGGTGCGATATTGCCTTGACGCCAGTATTCGCCAAAAGTCGTCCCCGCAAGACCTGCTTCCGCAGCCGCTGTCTCGCCGCCGGCGATCAGGGGGCATTTCCCATCCGTCGGAATAGGTTCGCCTTGATACCTCGTAATCTCCAGTCTCGGCAGAAGGCGCAGGGCGTAGTTGGCAGCCCAGAGGTCAATCATACGGTTTCGGTCTCCCCAGCGGAACCCTTTGCCCCATTTGAGAAGATGGCCGCGTTCCTGCGCTTCTCGCACAACATTGTTGATCGTGCCGAGGCTCACGCCGCATCCTGCGGCGATTTCACGGCATGTCCAGTTCAACGCATCCTTTTCTGTCAGAAGCAGGAAGAGAACCTTCAGCCCCTGGGGATTCCAGCACCGTCCAGGGGTGATCCGGCGAATCAATTCAGGGGGGCGAGGACAATTCCTGACACAAAGCACATTGCCGTTGACGCGCAGCAGAAGGTTGCCAGCCGTATCTATGTAGTTGACGTGTGCCGCACCTAGCAGTTCCGCCGCCGCAGGAGGAAAGAAGGGGGCAATTGCAAGCATGCTCTCCGTCCCCCTCAATGTGCATTCCTCCTCTATTTTTGTGGCGGGTATCGCCGTGGCGTCTAAAATGGAAAGGCGTTTGCCACTGTTGAATTCAATCGCTGGAAGTGTTTTCTTGGACAAATGGACACACTTCGCCTTTGGCAGACCATTTTCCGCCAGGAAGCAATTCAGCCTGTCTAGTGCCTTGCTTATGATGTCTTGTCGATTTTTCATTGTTACCCCCATTGTTCGTCTTTGTTGAACAATTGTAATATAATGAACAAGCCAAGGATTGCAGAACGGTCTGATGAAAAACTCGCTTTTTCGTTCAAATGTCTTGTAGCCCCGCTGGAATCGAAATACACAGGTAGCCAGGATGGATTTCCTGCGTCGGAGTTGTTCGGAGACATCTCAAGGATAATCTTGATGAGTTCGTCCCTGTCGCACTTCCTCAGGAAATCCTTCCAGCTGAAGACGGACCTGCTCTTCTCCGTTGGAGCGTTCTTCTGCCTGTCCAGATACGTCAGTCCCAGGGCGACCAGATGCTTGCAGAAATCTCCGTCGCGCCCGACAGGGCAGTTGCATTCGCCGTCAACCCTGCCGTCGTCATTGGTAATGCGGGCATGATAGACGTGCGTTCCATTCACGTCCGCCGTCAGTTGCTCGCCGTCGCGGTACAGATGATGCACCGTGCCATGCTAGAAATAGTCCTCGCCGCGCGAATAGGAACGGCTTCCCGCCGCCGAGCACAGATTGCTGGCGGTCACGATTTCATCGATTTTGCTTTTCATTATGGATTCTTATGTTTAATTGTATTGATGGATGGTTTGAAGATGTTGATGGGAGCGACTGATCATTACGTGGAAGGCAGGACTTCTCCTGCATTCAGCATGAAGGGGACGACCCCGATGTGCGCGAATCCCTCCTCGTCCTTCCACAGTTTCTCTGTGCCGCCTGACACAATGACCTTGCGGAAGGCGTCACGGCAATGGCGGAAAGGCAGAACCTCCTGGTTGCGTTTCTCCTCCGTCTCCATCGTGAATGCGGACTGGATGTAGATTCTTTCGAATCCCTGGTTGATGACGAAGTCGATTTCGTGTTGCCGCATCTCGCGCACACCGCCCTTGCGGCTTTCCACATTCACGACTCCCACATCGACGGCATACCCCAGCCTTACAAGCTCGTTGTAGATGACGTTCTCCATTAGATGCGTTCGCTCCTGCTGCCGCCAGTTCAGCCGTGCGTTCCGAATCCCCACATCCTCCGAGTAGAGTTTGTACGGTGTCTCCAGGTACTTCTTCCCCTTCACGTCATACCGTCTGGCCTTGCTGAAAAGGTACGCCTGCGTCAGGTGGCGGATGTACTGTTCGATGGTGTTGGCAGTCGTGTCCTTCTGCCTGTTGGCCGAGTTGAGGGCGTTCGCAAGCCTAGTCGGGTTTGTCAGCGAGCCCACCGAGGAACTTAGGACATCCAGTAGACTTTCTAGCAGCGGAAGATCGCGGATGTCGTTCCTCTCAACAAGGTCCTTCAGATACACCTCCTCGTACAGACTGTTCAGGTAAGTCCGACGTCTCGCCTCGTTCCTTTCCAGGACAGCCAGAGGCATCCCTCCATATGTCAGATAGTCGTCCCATTCATCCAGTCTATCGCCCTGAATGCAGGAGTGGTACTCCGCAAAGGAGAAGGGATGGATGCGGATTTCGTCTCCGCGCCCCCTGAAGATGGTTTTCACATCATCGGAAAGCATCCTGGAATTGCTTCCCGTGACATAGACCTCCACATTCCCCAGGTGTAGCAATCCGTTGAGGACATCGTAGAATGTGATGTAAAGAGAGTCTCGATCCTCAGGCGCAACCTGTGATTCGTCAATGTCGTCGCGCTTGATTCGGTAGCAGTACTGGATTTCATCAATGAGGACGTAGAAGCGTTCGTTTCTGCTGGTGATTCTCTCACGGAGGTGCTCACCGAGCAGCCTTGGGTTTCTCAGCCTGCTGTTGGAATCATCGTCCAGCGCCAGCGTGATAATCCGTTCTGGCGGCACACCTCGTTCCCCCAGGAGATGATTCTTGAAAAGCGTGAAGACCAGGTAGGATTTGCCGCAGCGGCGTATCCCCGTGATGACCTTGATCAGACCGTTGCCCAGCCGTTCAAGTAGTTGTTGCAGATAGAAGTCCCGTTTCATTGGCCCAAGATACCCTGTAAAGAATTATTATGGATTTCCGATTGGATAATTCATAAGATGTCACTCCAATTGCCTTTCGCAAGATATTTTGAAGTTTTTTTTGTGGATATCCAAGCAAATTCTTTCCCAAAAAAGGTACCACCCATCCCACATTGGAGAAGAGCACAGGAACTATTGCCATAAGGCCAGCTCTATATTTCGCACTACTAGTGTCCCGTTAAAATGAGGAGGAAATCATTTTTAATCGAAGAACCCAGGCAGGAAAGGTGTGCCCTGCGCTTCGGGGAGCGACAGCTCGCTTCTCTCAAAGAGTTCCCGCACGGAGGACTTGTCGGTCAGGGAGACGCTGAGTATCTGGAGCATCTCGTAGGCGGATCGCCTGATTCCAAGTTTCTTGCGCACAATCGCCACGAGGCAAAAAAAACGCAATCGCCACGCCGACCTGGATCCGCATGGCGTTCTCGGTCGTTCCCCAGAACTTCTTGATCCTGAGGTGTTGCTTGAGCCACCTGAAGAATAGTTCCACCTGCCATCTGCTCCTGTAGAGACCGGCCACCTTGAGGGGGGGAAGTCCGAAGGCATTCGTGAGAAAGGCTAAATCCCTGTCCTGCTCCTTGTCGTGGAACCTCACCTGCCGGAGCTTCTCGGTTTTTTTGAAGGAGGCTTCCTCCGTAAACACGATTTCGGCATCGCCCAGAACATCCTTTGGCAGACGTCGCCTCCATCTGACGCATCTGGACTTCAGGTTTTGCTTCGCCCTCACGATGAAGAACGACTCCAGCCGGTTGATCCGATGGAGCTCGGCGAAGGCGTTGCAGCCCCGGTCGAACACGTAGTGCGAACCAGTCTCGTACGGGATGGTCGGCATGGCCTACGAGTCATGGGCGGATGCCGTCGTGATGTGGTAGAAGGAAGGCACATGCGTCTCCAGGTCGTAGAGGACATGGGCCTTCGCCCTGCCCTTGTGCCTGCGGAACCTTGCCCTGGGGAAGAGCGAGAGGCACAATGGAATGGTCGTTGAATCAAATGCGTAGACATTGCCGCCGAGGCCGAAGACGTCTTCCGCGCACTCCCTGCCCGCCTCCTCCATCATGAAGGAGGCGAACTCCTCGAAGATGCGGCAGTCGCGGGTCTGGTTGGCCAGCGAGACGGCGTTTCTTGACGCAGGCCTGTCGCCGAGCCCGAGATGGTAGCACTTCGACTGGTGTGCCTCGAGCACGGTCACAAGGTCGCGGAGGCTCTCACGGCCGTTCAGCTGCCCGAACATCAGCGTCAGCAACTGGTTCCAGCATGTGAAGCGCTTTACGTAGGAATCACCCCTGTACTTCCTGACAAGGCGTCTGAATTTGGGGTAGTCAAGATACTCTGTCATTTGTGCGAAAACGTATTTGTCCTTGTTCATTTGCAGCTTCCGTCCTTGCTGCAAAGATACTCGTTCAAATCGGCACACACTAAAAACTACATCATAACTACTTGACTTTAAATTAGATAAAACCTTTCATTTTTGATTTTTACGGGACACTAGTGATGTGGAATAATGAGGCTTGCCCGGCTCCGGTTCGGGCGTTGGGGCGCCATCAGCTACGCCGGGTCATTTTTTAACACAAAAGGCGAAACAACGCATTGCGCTTCGCCTTTTGTGTTAAAAAATGGTAGCAAGGTTACGCCAAAAACGAAAGAGCCTCTCCAGGTAGGAAAATCGCCGTGACGAGGATTAGTTTCGTTTATATCCTTGTGCCATTATCAAAAAAACGGACCGTCGAGGCGTGGACTTTTCAACGTTCCTCTCGTTTTTCTTACAGCAGTCTTTCGGCTGTCTGCCTGCGTCCCGTCCAGCCGAGACCGCGTGCCCACTCCAGCATCTCCTGCCTGGCATTCGCGTCCTCGCCATTGATGGTTTTGAGGAAATCGCAGTAGCCCTGGATGCCTCCCACGTCCTGCACCAGCGGCAGGTTGCCGTCCATGGCGATACAAAGTGGACGCCCCATCTCCATGACCAGTCTCATCTGCGCCGATAGTTTTTCGTCGTCGGTTTGGTCGCTGTCATAGATGCCTTCAAGGCTGATGTCGATTTCCCATCCGTCTCCGAAGTCGAACTCATAGTTGAGTCTGTCGGTCAGCGGCAGCACCTTGGGATTCAACGGCGACATGGCGTTGGTCATCAGGCGATGGGCGATGGCCTCGCTCGCCTTCATCTTCAGTATCTTCCCGACCGTTTCATCCAGAGCCTTGACGTTCCGTTCGTAGAACACTGACGCCTCACGGCATAACTGTGAAACCTTGTCTATTGTGGCAGGCTTGTCCGAAAGAATCTCCTCAAGCGTCAGCCGTTCCGCCAAGCCGCCAATCCCGCCGTCCAACGCTGTGCCAGCCTCGTCCAGCTTGATTTCATCCAGCTGCTTGCGGACATAGCCGCTTTGTCTGCCATCCCCCGATGGTATGACCTGGGGAGTGCGGTGTTCCTTGATGAAGATGTCGACTGTCCTTCGCGCCGCCATGAACTGCTCCGACACCCCCAGGAAGTGAAGGGGAGCCGTGTATTTCCTGCGCAACCAGTTGCGGAAACTGGCCTCTCCATCGTAGTCGTCGTCCCAGAAGATGTCCTGGTCCTCTATATCCACAGGCGAGCGGAAATAAAGCCCGACCATGTTCAGATATTTGCTGAACTCGCCTTGGGTGAAGGCATCCATGTTCTTCTGTGGAAGCGAGAAGCGGTGCAGATGTCCATTGAGCCAGCCGAACAGGCGCATGATGGCGTAGTGCAGTCCGTGCAGCGTCATCTCGGCAGGCGCGAGAATCTCACGAGAATATCCCTCCTTTGCCCCGCAGAACTGGCGCAGAACCGCCAGGCACTCCTCATTAACACCCTGCAATTCCAGCTTCAAGCGCATTGCCTTTGTGGTCTTCTGTCTCTTTGTCATCGCCATTGTCTCTTCTTCTATGTTGTTCTTGCTCTGCCGAGACCGCCATTGAGATGCGGAACTTCGGCCTCGCGCCCGAGGACTGGCCGGAGGACGAGGAGGAGGTGGGAGGCTAGAACAGGTCGCTGTGCGTGCCGGTGCGGGAAAGTTCCAGGACTAGCACGTTCTCAAACAGCTTGTAGATGAGAAGCCAGTCCGGCTCAATGTGGCATTCGCGGCATCCACGGTAGTTCCCGACGAGTGAATGATCATGGTACTCGTCTGGAAGCGTCTGCCCTTCGGCAAGCATTTCAATCACCTTGTCCAGCGCGGCGACATCGCGACCGCGCTTCTGCGCCAGCTTGTAGTCCTTCTTGAAATGCGATGTGAATTTGACTTCGTATTTCATGAGTTGAGAGCCCTGCGCAGACTCTCCATATCCTTGTAGCCGGGCACGCCTGGGTCACGGGCAATCCGTTCGCCCTCCTCGATGGCCTCAATGGTCTCTCTGTTCGGCACAGGGGCGGATGTCACGATGAAGGGAATCGCCTTGACCCTGGCAATCTGGCGCAGATAGATGTTGATGGCGGTGGACATGTTCATCCCCATGTCCGAAAGACATTTTTCGACTTCCGTCTTGAGTGCGGAATCCACTCTTACACTGAAAGTTGTTGTGCTCATGCTGTCCTCCATTGTCTTAATGAATTGAACACAATGTAGCACATATAAAACCAAATGCAACACAATAGAGCTAAAAACATGGAGAAACAATATGATTATGCGACCATGCCAGCAGGAGGCCGTAGATGAAGTTTACGAACACCTCCGAACCAAGGACACCACCCCCTGCGTGGTCCTCCCGACGGGCACGGGAAAGAGCTTATGCCTTGCGAAGATCGCCTCCGACGCGGTGACGCTTTGGGGCTGTCGCGTCCTCATCCTCGCCTATGTCAAGGAGTTGCTGGAGCAGAACACCGACAAGGTGCGGAGACTCTGCCCCGAACTGAATAATCTGGGGAATAATCTGGGAATGATGTGGAATAATGAGGCTTGCCCGGCTTCGGTTCGGGCGCTGGCGCGCCCTCAGCTACGCCGGGGCATTTTTTAACACAAAAACGGAATGGCCTGCTACATTCTGGAGGAGGAATTGGATATTGTTGGGACGCGGTTGGAACATATTAGGACATTTAGTTTGCGGAAGTTTGCAATGGAAGAGTCATTTAGGTCATCAATGGTTGCCTGTGGGAAAATGTCCCCAGAAAAGTCGCGCCCTGACTCGGCGAAAATCTGATGCTGGATTTCCTGCGACATCTTTACAAGGCTGTCACCATCGCGCCACCAGGCGATGCCATCAGACTGGAATGGCAGACCGATTGGACGTCCGACAATTACGAATACAAGTACACGCTTAACTTCATGTTGAAGCAAGTCGAAATCAACACGCACATGCAACTTGTCGATTAGCACTTACGTGTCCGTTCGGGCTGTTCGAATGCAAGGCTACCAACCACCTTGCGCGGACGTTTGTCCCGTAATTCCCAGACCCAACGCGACCGCCGCCAAGAATGGCCAGGACGCAGAATCTTAATGTTCCATCCCCTCATTCTCTTTTCAAACTTTGGGGATTATCCCGAAACTTTTAAACAAGATTGCAATGTATGAGTGGCAAAACTGCCAAAGGTCATTACATTAGAGTTGACTTAAAACTTTAAGGATTGTCCCAAAACTTTTAAACAAGGCCAACAATGATTATTGAACGAAAATACTATCTTGAGCGACTGATTGAATGCAGGCATGACGGGTATGTGAAAATCATCACAGGAATACGCAGATGCGGGAAAAGTTTTCTGCTGAATACCCTGTTTCGGCAGCATCTTCTGTCGTGCCGCGTGCATCCAGGCAACATCATCACCATAGAGCTTGACCGTTTGGAACAGGAGGAATTAAGGGATCCACGAAAATTGTCCGCATATATTCATCAAAGCATCAAGTCTCCACGCTCTCGTTATTATATCTTCATCGATGAAATCCAGATGTGCGAAGAAGTGCACAGCAGCATCGAAGGATCAAGCACAAAAATCACCTTTTATGATGTGTTGAACGGGCTGCTGAAGATGCCGAATCTGGATATCTACGTGACTGGTTCGAATTCAAGAATGCTTTCCGATGATGTGGCAACTCATTTCAGGGACAGAGGAAAAATCATCCGTCTCTATCCTCTTTCTTTTTCTGAATACTATCCAGTCAGCGGACTTTCTGAACGACAGGCCCTTGAAAAATACATGCTTTATGGTGGGATGCCAGAGGCGATTCTTTCTGCAAATGACATGGCACGCCGCAGATATCTTGCCGGCCTGTTTCAAACCCTGTATCTTCGGGACATCGTGGAGAGGAATAACCTGAAAGACGATGTCTTGCTTGGATACATTGTTGATGTCCTGATGAGCAGCATTGGGAGCCTTACCAACCTGACGAATCTGGTGAATACCCTGAAATCAACACAGAAGATAGAAAGCAATGTCAATACCGTGAAATCCTACATCACCTATCTTCAGCAGGCGTATATCTTTGAAAAAGTTGAACGATATGATGTGAAGGGCCGAAAATACCTTTCCTATCCGTCAAAATACTACGTGGAGGACGTGGGGCTTCGAAATGCAAGGCTGAACTATCGTCAGACAGAATATACGCATCTGATGGAAAATGTCATCTACAACGAACTGATAAGCAGGGGTGCCCAGGTTGACGTCGGAGTCGTTGAGATTGAGACACGGAAAGCGGGAGTCAGGGAAAAGGGGCAGCATGAAATCGACTTTGTTGTAAACATGGGGCTTGAAAAGCTTTACATTCAAAGCGCATGGGATATATCATCGGACGCCAAGAGAGAGCAGGAAACGCTCTCTCTGAGACACACAAAGGATTCTTTCCGAAAGCTGGTAGTCACGGCCTTTGACCAGCCATTCTATACCGATGACAACGGCATTTCATACGTTGGTATCATCAATTTTCTACTTGACAAATCAATTTTGGATAGTCTATGTCGGAATTGTTGAAGTGCGCGTCCGCTCGGGCTGTTCGAAGGCTTGGCTGCCGACCACCTTGCGCGGTCGCTTGTCCGTAATCCCGAACACGACCCGACCGCCGCCCAGATTGGACACGGCACAGGCGTACTTGACGAGCGTGTCGAACTCGAAGGAGTTCTTCGCCTCCTTGAACTCGACATCCTCGCCTTCTTTGGCATTCAGCAGTTAGGCTATGATCATCCATCCTCCGTGGGTGGATTATATCTTCTTTCAACTACATATCTATAAGATAAACGAATCCCATGCGAACAAATTACAAAACATATATAAGTATCAGTATTGAGACTTTTGAGTCTCAATACTGATATTGAGTTTATTTAAAGTAACTTATATTATTCTTTGCGATATAGATATTGCGCTACAGTCCTAATCGCATTTTGTTGTATCTCATTAACAGAGAAAGCTATTTTGGTATCAATAAACATTACTTGCATCTTAACAGGAACATCGTTATAAAAATACTTCTTTATTTCATCATTAGTTAAAACCAGTTGTGATTTATAAAAATATCCTTCCTTCACTGAGGATGTAATCTTAAAAATTTTCCGTTCTCCTGATCGAAATAGAATAAGAATACCAAATGAAACGCTGGCTCGATCGCTACTCTTGAAATATACATATGGCTTACAGGTTTGCCCAAAAACTTCAGCTTCAAGCCCTATTTCCGATGTATATTCATAATGTTGTAAATTATCCATTAATGACGAGGTTTTAACATATCCACCGTCCGGGGATCTTTTCTGATAATAATGATAACAATAAAGCGTCTTTGTTCCCATATCATCTTCGCGAATCCTAACTTCGTATGCATTTAATGGGACAGACAATAGGAGAAATAAGAAGAGAAGAAGCAGAGACTTAAATCTATAGTTTCCATTCTTTGTTAATGTATTATCTTTTGTGTCTTCCGGAACATATTTCTTTTTTTCAATGTCAAGCAGAATTGAATTAGTATCTTCAATCATTTTATCCAATAATTTGATTGTTCCTGTTTTTTTGACATCATCAATAAGTTTTGCTTGTTCTGCTTGTAAGACGATAAACTTTTGTTCTATATTATACGAACCTATAGCTTGCTCAATTAGGCAATTCCAGGCAGATTCAAGTAAGTCCTTTTCATGGTAAAAAATTTTAACTAATTCTAAAGAATTGTCCGACATTTGTGCTTCCTCAATAGGACTCGCTTGCAATCCTGTGGATAATTCATTTTGTTGTTTCTGGATTGATGATTCGCATTCTGGACATTGACTTTGGATCATGTTTGCTTCTCCATGTGTTTTGTGACAGGCCTCCTCAGCACAAAAAAGAGCGTCTCTTATCCGTGACCCTACGAGGCTTGCGACAGCCCACACCAAAGCACGAAAAGAGACGCTCAAAGCGGAGCGCTCCGACGTGTGCAATGGTGTGATTTTTGAAGGTCGCAATTTCGTAGGATCACAAAGCACTATACCAGTCCATTGAGACTGGCTATGTCAGAAGAGAAACGCTAATTATCTGTGTTGAAAACTCCTTGGTTGAATGATGCAGCGCAGGCGAATCCCGCGCGTGCAGAGAGCAATATATTGCCTAACAGCCATTTTGCTCGCCATTTTTGCGAAAAAAGCGAAATTGTAACTGGAAAAGTTCAACGCACGCGTTTCGTGCGTTGAATCGTGCAAAACAGGGGGTGTGCGTTTAATTCCACAGGAGTCGTGTCATCAGGAAGGCGGAGTGTCCGGGCCTCAATCCATGCAGGAGAGTGCATAGTCTGGGAACCTCCGGCCAACACCCCTCCCCCGGGGGAGGGGAGTGCGTTTAATCGCGCAATGAGGCCGGGCAAGCCACCATGAGACAAGAGGACAATGCCATGCCACATCTGACCTTGGCCGACCGTTCCGAGACAGGGAACGGCCTGCGTTCGAACCGGAGGTTCAGCGCAATCGCCAAGTCCCTGAGGAAGGCGAGAAGCCCGTCATGCGGGAGATCCTGTCCCGCTGCGTCCCCAGCGACAAGGGCGCGAATGGCCATGTCACGAACCGGTGCATCAAACCGCAGCGAGTGCAACAGGAAATACCTGTGCGCGCAGTGCGTCCGTCCCATGAGCAGGACGAAATGCAGCTCCTGCTCGAAATGCAACTCCGTCTGCCACGAGTTCGTGGAGATGTCCTGCTCCCGCCTCGACAAGCCCCCCTACGTATGCAATGGCTGCAGCAAGGAGGGGATCTGCGTGCTCCACAAATGGTTCTACATCGCGTCCGATGCACAGAAGGCCTACGAGCGCACCCTTTCGTCGTGCAGACAGGGCGCAGCCATCACCGAGGAGGAGCGGAGGCAGCTGACGTCCCTGCTTGCCGGGGGGATGAGGAAGGGCCAGTCGCTGCACCACATCGTCTCCGCGCACCCCGACAGCTTCGCCGTCTGCGAGAGGACGCTGTACGACTACCTGCACTCGGGCATCCTCCAGCCGCTAGGCCCGCTGGACCTGCCCGACGCGCCGAAGATGAAGCCCCGCAGGAAGAAGGGCGTCCCCCACAAGGTGAAGCCGAGGTGCGCCGAGGGTCGGGGCCGGGAGGAGTTCCTGAAGTTCATGCGCGACAACCCGGAGGCGCAGGTGGTCGAGATGGACAGCGTGTTCGGCGTCAGGGGCGGAAAGCTCCTGCTTACGCTGCAGTTCGACGCATGCGCCGCCATGCTGGCCTTCCTGCGGGACGCCAACACGTCCCAGTCGGTCATCGACATATTCGACGGGCTTGAGCGGCTGCTCGGCCTCGAGGTGTTCCGAAGCGTCTTCCCGGTCCTCCTGACGGACAACGGGACGGAGTTCTCGAACCCCGGGGCCATCGAGAGAAGCGTCGACGGCGAGAGCGTCAGGACGCGGGTCTTCTACTGCGACCCGTACGCGGCCTGGCAGAAGCCCAACGTGGAGAACAACCACCGCAACCTGAGGAGGATACTCCCCAAGGGCGAAAGCATGGACTTCCTCACGCAGGAGAAGGTGAACCTGGCCCTGTCCCACATGAACAGCGTGATCAGGGCGTCGCTGGGGAACGTCACCGCCGCCAGAAGGTTCGCCCAATGCTACGGGGAGGATGTCCTTGAAAAGCTCGACCTTCATTGTTCCTCATCAATTCTGGCAATCAGTTCATTCGTCCATGCTACCGCATCGTCAGCAGTGGGAAGCACAGGAAGAATGCCTTTGGCGTTCATATACAGTTCGTCCCATCCAACACCCTTGACTATCCTTGGGGGCCAAGCCTGCATTCGTCTATAATCGAACAAGCGATGGCATTTGGAGCGCACGTCTGCCATGTCAAGTTTTGAATGGGCGACGATGAGCTGGAGGTCGACGAGATCATGCGCACGTTCACTGCCAGGATCGGAAACGGCATGGAGTTTTTGGGCAATCTGATATGAGAGCTTCATCACGTGTATCGCCGCCGGACGCGGAAATGAGAGTGCCTCGAACACCGCCGCCAGGTCATCAGGGAGGGTCTCCTCGTACTCATCGGCATCGCCAATCTCATTATGGCCTATTTCAATGCGGATGGTCTGCCAGGGACGGCCAAGATAGTTCAACTTGATGTCAAAGGGCTTCATCACGTATGCACCAGGAACGTTCCTTGGCTTCGGCGGGGCCACCATGATGAGCTTTCCCGTGAATCCATTCCAGCCATCGGACAATGAAACCTCAAGCTGACGGAGGTACTCGTCAAGCTCCATCATTCTTGCAGTATCCATGTCCCTTGTGTAGCGTGTGCCTTGACCGCCGTATCTGAACATCAGTGAACTGCCGCCTTTGACAACCCCGTCTGGAAGCATCTGGGCGACAATGACATTGCCCATTGCACGGGAAAGCCGAACCGTGTCCGTATCTTTGTATAGCGAGTTTATGGCCTTGATGAGGTTGGAGCATGTATTTGGGCGGTTCATAATGGAAACTCTTTTTTCAATGCATCGGCCTCGGTGAAGCCGAGAAGACCTCTTTGTTCCGCTTCGATAACTGCCTCCGCGAGGCGTTGGTTCATGACCTTTCCCTTGCAATGCCTGAAGGATTCCGCCAGAGGCTGGCAGCGGATGCCGTTGAAGACATCATGCAGAGGTTCTTCTCGAAGCCTTACCAGACCTATCCAAGTGGGCAGCTCCCTGCGCACACGGCGTGTCGTGGCGACTTCAATTTTGTCGGGATTCACCATGGCAAGATTGTGCATGGCGAGAACGCTTTCCCCCCATATCATCGAATCTTCTCCAACTGTCGCCAAGGCCTCTGCATAGCGGTCGTACTCTGTCGGCAGATAATGCACAAGGCGGTAAACTCCACGCCAGCATTTCTCCAGACGACCGATTTTCACCCATTCAAGCAGGTCCTTGAGGCGCACGCCAAGTGCCGTGGCCTGGGAGGATGTGATCAGGCCATAGTTGGAAAGTGCCGTGGCATTGATATTGTCGTAGAGCTTCATGTCAATTTATTCCCCTTTTGGGGATTGTTTTGACATCAATATAATGACAGCTCAACGCTCTGCAACTCGCTTTCTCAAAAAGAATGGTTTGCAAAGATTCTAGCTGGAAGGGTTGCACATCGGGGCATGGCATAATAGTCCAGGGTGGAGGCAAGTATATTAATCCGTCGTCTCTGGCAATCCCCCTTTCCAATCCCCACACCACCATGCCCAATTCCCCCGCCGTCTACCGTGAAAAGCGTTCTGTCTCCTATCTTGCCCCCACCCGGGTGGTCTGGAAGAGCTCCGGGGTTCGCGGAGCCGAGCGCCTGAAGGATGTCGCAGGGGAGACTGCGACGATTTGGCGTGCCCCTGGCGCCCAGATTCCTCCCGGCGGCTCC
>OQVQ01000371.1_pt1 | contig 21484 bp, 16 predicted proteins | sample 1691491 | NCBI WGS metagenome assembly OQVQ01 (sample SAMN03418252, study PRJEB22391) | human gut metagenome | biome: human-gut; feature: organic feature; material: feces | host: Homo sapiens | place: Tanzania | collected 2013-01
GTCTTTCTGGTATAAGCTACAGCTTTTTATCATGTGTGCCGCTACCTTTATCTGTTTTGCAATTGACTTTTTGATTTTCTATGACAGTGAGATTCATTTTAGTCTGATCGTATTATTGTGGGTGGTCGGATTCCAGTTGTTATTAAACAAACTGATCAAGCGTCATTCGCTTCCATCCTACTTTATTTTTTATATTTCCATTTATATCGGGGTCGCATTGTTACCCACAGCTTACTATCTGCACTTTTTTGACCTGTGTGTCGATTATATTATCCCGGGTATCTGCATGCTGGCTCTGGTGCTCAATTTTATCTTCTGTATGCTCGATACAACCGGAAATGCTATGGTATATATGCTATGCAATATCCTGATCGGACTTTTGCCGAGTATTATCCTGATCGCGATCAACGGAATGGCACCGCTTATGTGGATCATCTGCATGATGGTCAATGTTGTTTCGATTTTTGCACTGGTGATCTTTGTAGGGCCGAAGGTACGGAATGAGATTGTGAAGAGGTTGAATTTTTAGGACAACTCTCTTTACTCCGCCACCAGATTCGTGATCCAGATCTCTTTCTGTACCAGAACATAACCTACTAACAGCTTGATAATATCAACGCTTTGGACAACAGCGAAAATTGCCAGTATCGGAAGCGTCGTAAAGTTGCATAAAAGCCATGCGATCGGTACTGTAATCACCCACGAGTAGACGCTGTCAAACAAGAATGTAATAAAGGTCCTGCCTCCGGACCGCAGGGTAAAATATACGGCATTTAAAAATCCCTGCACCGGGAAAAACAGTGCCGTTACAATGATAAAGTTTCGTCCCATCCGGCGCACATCCTCGGAGGTATCATAAAGCTTCGGGAATACTCCGGAAATAGCAACTAAAATGATTGTTAAGAAAATACACATAAACCCGGTAAACCACATCAGGCTCACGGCATTTTCTTTTGCTTCTTTATATTTACCTGCTCCCAACGTCTGTCCGGACAGGATACCGACTGCATTACCCATGGCAACAAATACAACATTTAGCAGGTTGCAAAGTGCATTGGATATATTGAGCCCGGCTACGACGCTAAGTCCACGCAGGGAATAACACTGTGTCAACGCAGCGATACCGCCTGCCCACAAAAATTCGTTGAAGAATATCGGCAGACTCTTTTTTATGACCACGCGTACAACATTCATCGGCACTTTCAGCGTGCGGTAAATCCCTCTTAAGAAAGTATGCTTGTTTAACTGGGTATGCGACCAGATAATGACAACACCCATCTCAACGATTCTCGCCATAACGGTTGCAATCGCAGCACCACGCACTTCCAGTCTCGGAAAACCAAATTTTTGACGTTTCAGCAGATTATCTTTTAGGTATTACAGATTAAAAAAACCGATTGCGTTTGCAATCGGTTTTTTGGTTTCGTTTGGTTTTTCAATTTTGTTTTAAGCGGTTTGTTGTTCGGAATCCGCGTCGATATGCGGCTGGCGTTTCGATTTAACGTGGCGCACCAGGAAGCACAGCCCGAACGCCCCTGCGACAATCGCGACGCAAGCAACGATTGCGACGATAAGTTTCCACGGGAATTCGTCGCCGCCTTTTACCCTTTCCCACATACTGACGACTGCGTCGTTTTGCGCGCCGAAGTCCTGCATTACGCCGAGAGTGCCTTCCGATTTCTTAAAGTCGGGGTATCTTCTATTGTCGCCGAAGAACTCGGTCAGGTCGTACTTAACGCCGTCGATTTCCTTGATAATGCAGTCGCCGTCGGGATAATTCTTGGCAATTTCGTCGTCTAAAATTTCACAAACGTACTCGTTTTCGAGAAGGCAGTTGATGGCTTCGATTGTGAATTCGTCTTCGCCCGCAATATATTTATCGGGATTGAAGGAGCAGGTATAGCCGATTTCCATCATATTACGCATCGCGACGTCGGGACGGCACATAAAGTTGATAAATTCCTTTGCCGCCGGAACGTTTTGCGCGGTTTTCGGGATTGCCCAGCCGTCGAACCATACGTTGCCGAACTCTTTTTCTTCGCCGTCGATTTCAATTGTCGGGACGAAGTAGTCCAAAAGGTAATTTGTTTCTTCGCCGGTTGCAAGGTTTTTGAAAGTTTTGTCGGGGTTGTAACTTTCCTCGATTGCGTACATTGCGTCGCCCGACCAGGCAAGATCGACGTATGCGATTTTGTTGATCATATCGTCCTTGCCGAAATCGACTTCGTAGCCTTTGATATGCTTTCTTTGTTCCAGAAGCACGGTTTCACACATTTTCAAAAGCGTGTTGTCGACGGTGTTGATAAGTTGTTCGATTGAAAGCGCGGCGTACGGGGTTCCGTCGAGTTTTCCTTCTTCTTTGAGGTAACAAACGGTTGCGGCATAGACGTCGCGGACGCTGTCTTTCACAAGGATTTTCCCTTCAAGTTCCGGGTTGTTCGCCTTATTCCAAAGGATACCCCAGCCGGCTTCGAGGTCTTCTTTCCTGACCATTTCGACGTTGTACATTATGCCGAGCGTACCCCACATATACGGCACGAAATATCCGTTCATTTCCGCGCCGAAGATCGACTCCACCCTGTCGCGGATTGCGGGATACACGTTACTTATGAATTCGTAGTCGCCGTCCGACATATCGAGCGGTTGCAAAAGGTTTTTCTCTTTCAGTTTCTGAATTGAGTATTCGCTGGGGCAAACGAGGTCGATCTGGCTGTCGCCCTTGGTAACTTCGGTCATCATTGTTTCGTTTGTGTCGAAAGTGCTGTAAACGACCTCGATTTCCTTGCCGGTTTTTTGCTTGTAATACTCTTCAAAAAGCGTGATATTGGCGGGATCGATATAGTCCGCCCAGTTATATACGACAAGTTTTTCTTTTTTCCTGTCAAGGTTCACGACGACGATGCCTGCAATCGTACCGCCGACGATAACCGCGATAATAACCGACACGATAAGGATTTTAATTGCTTTCTTGTTCATGCTTTAACCTCCTTTTTCTTGTCGGCTTTGGCTTTTTTGACCTTAACGACGTTGACGACGAGAATGGTCGTAAGCACCACGATGAAGATAATGCTGAATATCGCAAACCAGAACGGCGAAAGCCCTTGTACCCTTGCGTCGGCGTAGATGTACGTCGAAAGAGTGTTGATGCCCGTTGCCGCGCCCTTGTTGATTTGCGTGATAATGAAGTCGTCCATCGACAGCGTGAACGCCATCATAAATCCCGACATAATGCTGGGCGCAAGTATGGGCAGAATGACTTTTACCATCGCTTTGAACGGGTTTGCGCCAAGGTCGAGAGCGGCTTCGTAAACGTTGTTGTCCATCGTTTGAAGTTTCGGCAGAACCGAAAGAATGACGTACGGCGTGCAGAAACTGATGTGTCCGATGATAAGGCGGAAATATCCAGCGGGGAACGAGAACGTTACGAAGAATATCATAAGCGACACCGCCATAACGATTTCGCTGTTGATGATGGGCAGTTGGTTGACGTTTTCCACAACCTTTCTCGCACGCGGTTTCAAACAATAAATGCCGATTGCCGAAAACGTGCCGATAAGCGTCGATACAACGCTCGATACGACGGCGATAATCAGCGTGTTTTTAAGCGCGGCAAGCAGTTCGGGCGTTTTGTCGGACGCGAATATCGACTTGTACGACTCGAAACTGAACCCGTTGTCAAAAGAGAAAATCGACGTGTTGAAAAACGAAAACACGATAATCAGCACTATCGGCGCGTACAGCAGCGCGAGAAGTAAATAAAGATATGCTTTTGCAAAAAATTTCTTTACCATAAGTTTCTTCCTCCCGTCGCAGACGTTTTTGAAAACCTGTTCATTATAAAGTTGGAAACAAGCACGAGAATTATCATTACAAGGCTCATGACGCTGCCGACGCCGTACAAGCCCTGATCAAACTTCATCTGAATGCTGTCGCCGAACAAGAATACCGTGCTGTCCGACAAAAGCTGGCTTATCGCGAATGTCGAAATCGTGGGAATGAACACCATCGTGATTCCGCTTAAAATCCCCGGCACCGACAACGGCAATATCGTTTTTGCGAAAACCTGGAACTTGTCTGCCCCGAGATCTTCCGCCGCCTCGATATAGTTTTTATCAATGCTCGAAAGCACCGTGTGCAAAGGAAGTATCATAAACGGCAGATAGTTGTAAACCATGCCGAACACGACCGTCCCCATTCCGAGCGGAATGTTCATCGACACGAAAATCGCTTTCGTTGCAAGCGTCCTTATCAGGAAGTTTACCCACATGGGCAGGATAAACAGCAATACGAAAATCTTGCTTGCGCTGTATTTTGCAAGGAAGTACGCCGCGGGATATCCCAGAACTATGCAGATAATCGTCGTCAGAAGTCCGACGAGAATGGAGTTTCCAAGCACCACCAGACTTGACTTTTCGGTGAAGAAAATCGCAAAGTTTTTGAAACTGAATTTCCCGTCGTAAATAAACGCGTTGGCAAGAATCAGCACAAGCGGCGTAACGACGAAAACCAGCAAAAACAGCATATACGGATAAGCAAAGGCTTTTCGCGTAAATCTGAAATTTTTAATTTTCTCTTTCATTAAATTGCCTCCACCTTAATGTCTTCGGGTTTAATATTGATACCTACGCGGTCGCCTTTGAGCCATTCGTCCTGAGTGTCGACAAAGAAGTCATAGTCGAAATCGGTGCGCAAAATGACCTGATAGTAACTTCCCTTGTAAATGCTCGACACGACGTCCGCGCTGACCGTTCCGTCGGCTTCGTCGTCGGTAACGTCGACTTTATCAAACGGAATCGACACTTTAACTTTCGTTCCTGCGGGCAAGTCGCTTTTCGTTTCAAAGTCGGCTTCGCAAATTTTAACGATGCCGTTGTCGCCCATTTCGGTTTCGTACTCGTTGATAATGCGCGCTTTGTGCATGATGTGTATTTCTTCTTTCGGAATGAAGATACCGATTTCTTCGCCGACGGCGCACTCGGTATTTTCAACGATCTGCAATTCGTTTCCGTCGCTTTCGCAAAGGATTTCGTAATGGTCGCCCTTGAACACGCAGGACGTTACTTTTGCGGTGAGTTGTCCCTTTTCGACGTTTTTGCCCTTCGTGATATAAATGTCTTCGGGGCGCACGATGATATCGACGGGTTCGTTGGGTTTGAAGCCTTTGTCGACGCACTCGAACTCGGTGCCGAAGAAGCTGCATTTATAGTCGTCGATCATAATGCCCGACATGATGTTGCTTTCGCCGATAAAGTCGGCGACGAATGCGTTTGCGGGCTCGTCGTAAATCTTTTTCGGGGTGCCGATTTGCTGCACTTCGCCGTCGCGCATAACGATGATTTTGTCGCTCATGGTGAGCGCTTCTTCCTGATCGTGCGTGACGTAAACGAACGTGATTCCAAGGCGTTTATGCATATCCATCAGTTCGATCTGCATATCCTTTCTCATTTTAAGGTCAAGCGCGCCCAGCGGCTCGTCAAGCAGCAGCAACTTCGGCTCGTTGACAATTGCCCTTGCGATTGCGACGCGCTGTTGCTGTCCGCCCGAAAGGCTGTTCACGTCGCGGTGACCGTAGTCTTCAAGGTCAACCATTTTGAGCGCGTGATTGACTTTTTCGGCGATTTCGGCTTTCGTATATTTTCTCATATTGTCGAAAGTCCTGCCCTTTCTGTCGGTGTACGTCGTGCCGTCGGGAATGGTTTTGAGTTTCAGACCGAACGCGATGTTGTTGAACACGTTAAGGTGCGGGAACAACGCGTATTTCTGGAAAACCGTGTTCACGGCGCGCTTATGCGGCGGCAGATTGGAAATATCTTCGCCGTCGAAAAGGATTTGTCCGCTGGTCGGTTTTTCAAAGCCGGCAATCATACGAAGCGTCGTCGTCTTGCCACAGCCCGAAGGTCCTAAAATTGTCACGAATTCGCCGCGTTTTATCGCGATGCTTTCGTTTTTGACGACTGCTTTGCCGTCGTATTCCTTGGATACGTTTTTGATTTCGATAATGTTTGCAGATGACATATACTCTCCTTAAAACGTGGGCGGGCTTGACACCCAGATGATTTTAGCCGTTGTATTTTTTGTATTTTTAATATAATGTACTTTGTTGCTTACAAAATAAAAACTGTTGCGTTTTTTGCACTTATAGACGTTGTTGCCGATGACGATTTCGATTTCGCCGTCAAGGACGTATCCGAATTCTTCGCCCTCGTGCGGCATGTCTTTCTGAAGCGTCGTATTCGGCTCGATTTCGATATAAACAGGCTCCATCTCGTTCTTCTGACTGTTTGGCACAAGCCAGACGATTTTTTGCCCGTCGCCTTCCTTTTCAAAAAAGTCGTCGCTCGTGAACACGACTTGTTCGGGTTCGTCTTCGCTGAAAAAGGTTTTCAAATCGCTTCCGAGTGCCACCATAAGGTCGTTCAGGGTGGAAATTGTCGGCATGGTCAGGTCGTTTTCGAGTTGGCTTATGTAGCCTTTCGTGAGTTCACACCTGTCGGCAAGTTCCTCCTGCGTCAATCCGCAACGAAGCCGCAGATTTTTCAGTTTGGTTCCGATTTCCATATAACCTCCTGTTTCCGCGCCGTTTGTTTAGTATTTCTAAACCTAAAAATTAGAGAGTTTTGTAATTTTAAGAAAAAAGTTTACAATTACTAAACCATACGACTGAATATGATTATATGAAAATAGCGTATATTTGTCAACGAAATATACGCATTTTGTCGCAATTTGTAAAAAGATATTTTTGACGATCGTATCCCGCGCAAAAAATCGCAAAAAAAGAATATATCAAAGATATATTCTTCCGCCTCAGATTTCGTATAAAAAAACGCACGGTTTTCACCGTGCGTAATTTCGTTTTTTCTTATTCGATGACCTGCGATACGACTGCAAAGCGTTTCACCGATTCCGCGCTGCTTTCGGCTTGTTTCTTATTGTCGTAAGTTTCGCCGACGTAAATGCTATTGCGGTTTTTGATAATGAACTTATATCTGTTGTTTTTGTCCTTATCCACACGTACGGTCGTTGCTGCGTCCTGCATATTTTTCTTGAAGGTTTCGATGCCTTCCAGGCACGATTTCTTCGTCGCATATTCGCGGCTTTCGTAAAGAAGTTGACCGTTGTTTGCATAAAGATGGAACTGATAAAGATCGCCGTAAACGCAATCTACGCGATATTTTCCGACAACGCCTTTTGCTGCGGTTTCTGCGGGGGCGACTTCCTTAACTGCCGCTTTCTTTGCGGGCTCTTTCGTCGCAACTTTTTTTGCAGGTTCTTTCGCCGCGGCTTTCTTGGGTGCGGACTCTTTTGTTGCTGCTTTTTTTACTTCTTTTGCCATATTGATATAACCCCTTTTATTATTTTATATTATTAATTATTCGCTGATTTCGGAAACCTGTGCAAAGCGTTTCACGGATTCCGCGCTGCGTTCCGCCGCTTTTGCGGTCGAGTACGTTTCGCCGATGTAAATGCTGTTGCCCTTCTTGAAGATGTACTTGTAGCCGCCGTTCTTATCGACGTCGATGCGGTACTCGCAATCCGCGACGTTCTTCTTAAAGGTCGCGATGCCGCCCTTGCAGGAGTTCAGACTTGCGTATTCACGGCTTTCGTACAGAAGTTGCCCGTTGTTTGCGTAAAGGTGGAACTGATACGCATAGCCGGTATCTTCGATCGTATATTTGCCGACGACCTTGGGTTTATCGGCTTCGTCGTTTTCCTCGACGGGTTCTTCAACCTTTGCCTCCGCCTTTTTCTTTGCGGGGGCTTTCTTTGCGGGTGCGGATTCTTCCGTAACTTCCGCCTTCTTCTTCGTCGCTTTTTTCTTTGCGGGAGCGGGTTCTTCCGCGGCGACTTCGGGTTCTTCCGTCGTTTCTTCTTTCTGCGCTTTTTTGGGTTTCAGATTTATTTTTGCCTTGCCCCAGCTGTCGTCAACGAAGTTGTCGTTGTTTTCCGGCTCGATATAGTGCTTTTCCTCGACGGGCGCGGGTTCTTCCGGCTGAACGTATGCGGGAACGGGCGCGGGCGCGACGGGTTTTTCTTCTTCCACGGGGGCATAAACTTTTTCTTCCGCGATAAACTTCGACATGTCGATTTGTTCCTGCGGAGCGGGTTTTTTGTCTTCAAACGGAGGCAACTCGTCATCGAAAGCGTCGGCGTCGAACTTCTTCTCGTCCTCGATATAAGGCGCTGGTGCAGGTGCCGCTGCCGCAACGGGCGCGGGTGCGGGTGTCGCGGGTACGACGGGCGTTTCTTTCACAGCGGGTTTTTCTTCGGCTGCGACTTTGCCACTCTTACTTGCTTTCTTTGCGTCTTTAACGCTTTGTCTTGCCGCCTTCTTTGCCGCTTTCTTCGCCTTGTTCTTCTTTGCACAAACCGCGATAATAACGATTAAGCCGATGAGTACGAGCGCTGCGCCCGCAACAAGCAATATGAACTTAATCGGGGGATTTTCTGCCAATAATCCGACGAAAAAGTCTTTCACCGTGATGGTAAAGAAATCGACGATTTTCTGCCATACTTCATTGGATGAAACTGCTGCTAACATTTTTCAAACTCCTCTTTAATAATATAACCCTGAAAATAAATTAGATAAAATACCTATACTGTGTATATTATAACACAATAAATTTACGTTATCAAGGTTTTGAAAATATCAATTTGACGAAATTCGTGTTTTTTTGCTAATTTTTTTATTGCGATATGCCTTAAAAAATATGTCGAACAATGCGCATTTTGCTTGCAAAAAAAACGCCGAAATGTTACTATGTTAAAAGTAAATATTGTGAGGTGTTTTATGAACAACGTAACCATTTTCAATCACCCTCTTATCACACACAAAATTGCAATTATGCGTGATGAACGTACCGGCAGCAAAGAGTTTCGCGAACTTGTGGAAGAAGTCGCAATGCTTATGGCATTTGAGGCTCTCCGTGATATCAATACGCAAGAAATTGAGGTTAAAACCCCGATTGCGGTCACTAAAACCCGCGTTATTGCAAATGACATCGCACTCGTGCCTATTCTCCGCGCAGGTCTCGGAATGGTAAACGGTATCCTTGCTCTTGTCCCCACCGCAAAAATCGGACACGTCGGTCTTTATCGCGACCACGAAACGCTTGAACCCAAGGAGTACTACTGCAAACTTCCCGACGATATCGCAAACCGCGAAGTCATCATTCTCGATCCGATGCTCGCAACCGGCGGCAGCGCAATCGCGGCAATCGACTTCATTAAGGCAAAAGGCTGCAAGAATATTAAGTTTATGAGCATCATCGGCGCGCCCGAAGGAATTGAAAAGGTCCACGCAAAACATCCCGACGTACACATCTTCGTCGGCTGCAAAGACTCTCACCTTAACGAAAACGGCTACATCGTCCCCGGTCTCGGCGACGCCGGCGACAGAATTTTCGGTACGAAATAATCCGCAATAATTGAACGAATAATTGCATTGCCCTGACTTTTGTCAGGGCATTTTTATATCGCAAAGTGTTTCATTACTTTGCGGTGAAATTGTTCCGTGCAACGCACTTTATGTCATTGCGAGGAGCAACGCGACGTGGCAATCTCCCGGAAGGGAATCCTTGTTATAAAACCCACGCAAGATACTTTTGTACTTGCGTGGAGAAAAGGTGCCCACGCAAAAAGTTGCATTTCAGGTATAAAAAAAGTCCTCATAAAACTATGAGGACTTTTTGATATTTCGTTGATTATTACTTGTCGGACGATTCGTCCTTTACTTCTTCAACCGCCTGGAATTCCACCGTCGCGGTTTTGTCATCGTCTTCGAGTCCGAGTTCTTCGACTGCTTCGTCGACTGCTTCGCTGTCTGCCACGACCGCGTCTTTTCTGACGCCGGGGAGTTTGTCGTCCGTGTCATACGTTACGCCTTCGCCCACGACCGCGATGCTTTCGCCGTCTTTGACTTCGCCCTGTTTTTCTTTCTTGGTTTTGATGGAAAGAATGGCGTTGGTAAGGATACCTACGATAAGAGCGGTTGCGATGTTGGTGATGGTGACGATTGCTTTGCCCTTTGTTGCAAGTCCGAATCTAAGAGCGAGTCCGCCGATACCCGTGACGAGGATTGCCGATACGACGAAGAGGTTTTTGCTTTCGCCGAGGTCGACGTTTTGCAGCATTTTAAGACCGCTGACTGCGATAAATCCGTAAAGCGCCAAACATACGCCGCCCAGAACGCAGGTGGGGATTGTTTCGATAAGCGCGATGAACGGGCTGAAAAATGCGATTACAATCGAGATAACAGCCGCGCCGACTATGGTGTAAATCGAGGCGTTTTTGGTGATTGCCACACAGCCGATGCTTTCGCCGTAAGTGGTGTTGGGGCAGCAGCCGAAGATTGTGCCGACGGTCGTTCCGAAGCCGTCACCGATGAGCGTGCGATGGAGACCGGGGTCTTTAAGAAGGTCTTTTTCGATGATGGTGCTCATATTTTTGTGGTCCGCGATATGTTCCGCGAAAACGACCAGCGATACGGGGATGAACAGAAGCGCGATTGCGCCGACGCCCGCGCCGGTAAGTCTTGCGGTGCCGTTGACGGATTCCTTAATTGCTTCGATAATCGCAAGGTGCGGATAATCGAGGAATGCGGTGATGCCCGTGAATTTGCCGTCTTTTACGAAGTTTTCGACAAGCGGAGTCCAGTTGACGATTTTGAGATATTCGACGTTGCATGCGTATCCGAAGATGGAGAAGAACGATGCGAGAAGGTAACCTGCGCCGATACCGATGATGAAAGGCATAAGTTGCATTTTTTTGCTGCCCTTGCAGGATACGAAGACCGTTACGAAGAAGGCAAACAATCCGCAAAGGATTGCGACAAGGTTGTAAGATTGTCCGCTGCCGCTTGCAGTGGTAAGGTTGCTGATTGCGCTGCCCGAAAGGCCTAAGCCGATAAGAGCAACCGTGGGCCCGATGATGACCGCGGGCATAAGTTTGTTGATCCATTCAGTGCCTTTCTTATAAACGATAAAGGCAAGTATGCAGTACACAGCGCCTGCGAATACGCCGCCGAGAATAATTCCCCACCAGCCGTATTGAGTTGCGCCGATCAACGCCGAGATAAACGCGAACGAGCTTCCGATGAAGATCGGGCTCTTTTTCTTGGTAACCCATACGTAGAACAGGGTTGCGATACCTGCGCCGAAAAGCGCGGCAGCGGGGCTCATATTGACGCCGTTTCCCGAGCAAAGAATAGGCACGAGAATCGTCGCGCATACGACAGCCAAGAATTGTTGAAGCGAGTACACAAGCGTTTGTTTGAAGGACAACTTGTCTTCAACGTTGTAAATCATCTTCATAAGTAACAATCTCCTTTAAAATTTATTTATATTTTGATATATCAGAGTGAAAACAGGTCGACGGCGATTTTCTCGTCATAGGGCGGTATCATTACCCTTACGACCTCCTGCTTGGACGTTGGCAGGTTTTTGCCGACGTAGTCCGCGCGTATCGGAAGTTCGCGATGACCGCGATCGATAAGCACGGCAAGTTGTATCGTGCGCGGACGTCCCAGCGTGAACACGGCGTCGATTGCGGCGCGCGCCGTCCTTCCGGTAAACAAAACGTCGTCAACAAGGACGACGTCTCGTCCCCTTACTTCAAAGGGAACGTTGATTTTTTCGATAACGGGGGTTTCGCTTTTTTCCGCAAGGTCGTCACGATAAAGACTTATATCGAGTTCACCCACGTCAAGCGACACGCCTTCGTATTTTTTCACGTTTTCGGCAATTATTCCGGCAAGGGGGATACCACGGCTTTTAATGCCGATAAGCACGACGTTTTCCAGGGAGTCGTTTCTTTCGATAATCTCGTGCGATACCCTTTTAAGTGCGCGTGCGACAGCCGTATCATCCATAATGTTTGCCTTAATTTCCATAAAACCTCAAAAAAAATCTTGCGCCGAGACACGCAAGATATGATACACCTGTTTATTGTATGATAACCTTGTATGTCTCTCTGGACATAATTAAAGATTTCTGTTAGGGTTATAATAACACAAGCGGCGTTTTTTGTAAACCGTTTTTAAGAAGGAAAAGAAAATTATTTTATTATTATTTTTTTTGAAAATATCGCTCTTCTTCTCGCCTTCGAAATTTATCCGCCGCCCTTTATTTTAACTATATAAACTATATAATATATAATATTAAACATTAAAAAACGTCGGGGCGTCCCGACGCTTTGAAAACGATTGTCCTTGGATTTTGCGACAATCAATAGTTGTCCGCGGATATTTCAAAATAACTTTGGGGATGATTGCACGTCGGGCAAACCTCGGGCGCGCACTCTCCGACGACGATATGACCGCAGTTTCTGCATTCCCACACTTTCACCGTGGATTTTTTGAAAACTTCCGCCGTTTCGATATTTTTCAACAGCGCGCGATATCTTTCTTCGTGGTGTTTCTCGATCGCCGCGACAAGTCGGAATTTCGCCGCAAGCTCAGGGAAGCCTTCTTCTTCGGCTGTTTTTGCAAAGCCCGCATACATGTCCGTCCATTCGTAGTTTTCGCCCGCCGCCGCGGCAACAAGGTTTTCCGTTGTGTTTCCGATGCCGTTAAGTTCTTTGAACCAAAGTTTGGCGTGTTCTTTTTCGTTGTCGGCGGTTTTCAGAAACAGGGACGCGATTTGTTCATAGCCCTCTTTTTTCGCAACCGACGCAAAGTAAGTATACTTGTTTCTTGCTTGTGATTCGCCCGAAAAAGCCGTTTCAAGGTTCTTTTCGGTTTTTGTACCTGCGTATTTATTCATTTTCCTTCTCCTTTATAAATGATATGGAAACGGCACGCCGTCGCGTGCCGTTTGTTTAACGATTATGCGCGTTTTTTCTTAATAACGACCACCGTAACCACGATGATTGCCATAAGCACTGCCGCGCCGCCAACGCCTGCGCCGATGCCGATTGCCAGCGTGTTTGTTTTCGCTTTGGGCGCGACGTAGTCTTCCGCAAAGATGAAGTAGCCGAGCTTATCGGTTTCAAACGTTACGGTGCCGTCGCCGTTATCGACGTAGTTTACTTCCGTCCATTCGCCGTTGTTGTTTCTGATGAGTTTTGCGCCGTTTGCGCTGACTTCCATCGTTACGGTTGCGGGGCTCATAAGTCTGGGCTGTTTGTCGGCGTTCATAAGGAAGCTGTTGTTCTTATATTCGCTGAGCGACAGGAAGTAGACCTTGCCGGCGGCGTACTCTTTGCCAAAGATTTCCTTATTTTGTCTTAAACCGTTGGTGAAGTTATCGCGGCTTGCGGCGTTGTTTCTGTCGAGTATGCAGAAGTAAACTTTATATCCGCTGTCCGCCTGCGTCCAGCTGCCCGAGATCGTGCCGATGCCGTTAGGTTCCCGAACTTTATCGTCGGGAACGTTGACGTCGCCGCCCCATACCGAGTTAAGTTCGTTTTCGGTGATGGAAATCGTCGCTTCGATTATGCCGTCCGCCGACACTGCATGGGTATATCTTGTGGATTCCGCGCTGCTGTCAACTTTCCAGGCGCCGCCATCGATAAGTCCCTTATGAACGACTCTGTAAGGATATCCGCCTTCGCCCCCAAGTTCCGCAGCGTTATTCACGACCTTGTAATTGGCGTCGCTGACGCGATAAACGATGACAAAGTCTTTTGCGATTTCTTTGTAGTTGCCGCCGACGGAGTCTTTGTCGATAAGGTTTTCAACCGTGGGCAGATTGAACGATTCGCCTACGTTTGCCGTGATATCGACAAGGTTGAATTTCGCGCCGTTGACGTTGATTTTGCGGGCGGGCGAGACCGAGCCGATGAAGTTTTCGTTGCCCTTATATCTCACGCGGACGTAGCATACGCCACCACCCTGACGGACGGGAGCACTGCCGAGAAGCGTCTTGAAATCTTCGTCATAGGAATATTCGTAAACGATGTCGTTTGCGCCGACGACCATGCCGTAAGTCGTCTTGTAGTAATTGAACGCGTCGTCGACCTTCTGCACTTTTTCCGCGAAGTCTTCGCCGTATTTTGCGTCGTACGTAACGGACGCGTCTTTAATCTTAATTTCGGTGCCGATTCTTTCAATCGTGAAAGTTTGTTCAATAATGTATTCGTTATTCAAGCGCGATACCGTGAACTTACCGTAGTAAACGCCAGCGTCGATTGCATTTTCAACGGGCATCCATACGCCGTCTGCGCCCTTCTTGAAGTATTCCTCCGATTCAATATTCAACTGTGACGGGCTTATGACGTTAAGCGTGTATGCCTTCGCGTTGTACGGTGCGCTGAACTTATCGACGTAGCCTTCGCCGTTGAACATTTTATTTTCAAACTTGACGTCCGAGAAGTCAAGCACGGACACGACTTTGGTTTCCGTGTCGTTGAAGCCCGCTATTTTCTGGAAGTTGCTTTTCGCGCCGAAGTTTTCGATCTTCAACGTATATTTATACGCGCCCGAAGTGGTGTCGTAAACGCCGTCCTTAATGTTGACGTTGATAACGAATTTGTTGCCGTTCTGATCGACGACGACGGGCTGATACTGACGCTCCTTGAAGTCGATTGCGCCGATGTCGAGTTTGTTTCTGAGTTCGGTATCCTCATAGTATTCGATTGCGTAAACGATGTCTTGTGACAGCTCGAAGCGGTGACCGTTGATGACGCAAACGCCGCCCGTGACGAACGTATCGAGCACCCATTCGGTTGCGCCTGCGGGCAAAACGTCAACGTATTCGAATTTGGCTTTGCCGTTTTCGTCCTTGCTGTACGCAATATAACCTGCGCCGTTTTTCTGATAAATGACGACTTCGTTTTCGGTGATTTTCTTAATGTAGTAATAATTGCCGTTCTTATCGACAGCGTAAATACCGGTGATTTTCGCGCCGCCGATTTCGCGCGGTTTAATCGTGACTGACACGACAGCCTCGGTTTCTTTAAGGATATAGTTGTCCTTATTTTCGCCGATAAGGCTCACCGTGACTTTGCAATCGGGATAAGTGCCGACGTTGATATTTGCCGTATTGCCCGTGCTTGTGAACAGTTTCACGTCGTCGCCGTCGTAAACGCCGTTGAATTCGTATCTGCCGAACGGGATCTGGAACGCCGTTTTGTTGTCGAAAGGTTTATCGACGTTATTCACCGTAACCGAGATGGTTTTGGGCGTTACGGTAACCGTCGCTTCGACGGTAACGTCTGTCGTATCGTAGAAGTCCAACCTTGCGCCGACGAGTTTGAAATCGGTGACGTTAACGTTAAAATATGTGCCGACGTCCTTGCCGGGCAGGGTAATCGTGCCGTTATCGAGCGTGATGTTATCCGTGCCTTGCAGTCCCTCGATTTTGATCGTGCTGGCCGAGTTCGTCAGAATCGTATTTTCGCCGTTATAGACCTTTGAGGCGATAATCGTGATTTTGCCGAGTTTGGCTTTTTGGATATCGATATACACTATGGGTGCGCTTGCGTTGCCGCCCGCGTCGGTGATCTGGTAATTGTTGCCGAATTCGCCCGCGATTTCGATACTTATAAGCGACGCGCGACGCCAGTTGCCGACGCCAATGCTGTAAAGCTGGAACGTGCCTTTCCATTGGATATTTTCCCATTCGTCCACTTTGTCGCCCAGAACCTTATCGCGCACCAATAAAGAGTCGCCGCCCAACGCGTAGTCGGTCATTGCGTAGTTGATGGTGCCATTATAAACAAACGGCGCATGTCTGTATTTCTTGGTGTCGATCGTAAGGCGCGCTTTTTTGATTTCGTGCGTGCCGATGACGTAACTGCCGTCTGCTTCGGGCGTGATAACTTCGCCGTCTGCATTGACATACACTTTTTCATACTCTTCGATGAGTGCTTTTGTATAAGCCGAGCCTTCGACGTAGGAAGCCAGGACGTTGCTGACAATCACGTGTCTTTTACCTGCATTGACGCCGTCGTACGCCGCGTCGAAAGTAATGCCGATTTTCCCCGACGGGATAGTGCCTGCAAACTTGTTCGACAACGTGTACGAAACAAGCGACGTATTTACGTCGGTCGTATTGTTGAAGTATCTTGGGGCATCCTTATCGATGTGGAAGTTGACGTTGATCTTTGCCCTGTCAAGGTTGACGTTGTAGGTGGTTTGATCGTTTTTATTGCCCGCTTCGTCTTCAAGCCAGAATCTGACCTGAATTTGCGTAAGTCCCGCGACGTTTCTGCCCTCGAACAAATCCATATAAACGGCGTTTGTATCAAGCGAAAGTTCCTTTGCCGCGCCCACGACGCCGTCACGGGTGATTTCGTAATAAAGAGTCATCGGGCTGCCCAAAAATTCGCTGACGTAGACGTCTTTTCCGTCTTTTCCGACTTGTTTGTAGTTAAGGCTCACAAGAAGGGGCAGTAAGTCGGCATACGCGTCTGTCGAGAAGTCAAGAAGCCTTGCGATTTCGGGCTTGTATCCGCCATAGTTGTCGTATTTCACGTGAACGCTAACGGGATACGTGATATTTGACGAAGTATAAATCGCCTGGAGATAATAGATGCGTTCGTATCCTTCGCGCGAAGTTTCGTCATAGCCTATGGTATATTTGTTATCGATGATTTTGTCTTTGATGCTCACCCATGCGGTTTGTTCACCTACGAAAACGCCGTTTTTAAGGTTGCGATAACTGATTTGATAGGTTATGTCCTTGATGGAAGAGAGCGTGTTGAACTCGATAACGACGTTCTGGTTCGTCCATCCGCCGTTATACGCGCCGCCGTTTTCAAGGTTAATTGATTTTTCCCATTTTTTGGGCAGACTCTTGGTGTCGTCGATTGTGAAATGGTGATAATCGCTGTAAACGGTGTAATTTTCCCAACCGTTCTGAACGTCGTTAAACGCTGCTTTCTGTTCGTCGCTTGCGTTTGCATAGAATTGTCCGACCGTATCAATCGCTTTGAACTGGATTGCGTATTCGCCCTTTTTAAGTCCCGAAAGGGTGAAGATGTCGGAGCCGGGGTTGTTAATTGCTTTGTTTATCTGCCCTTCGATTTCGACGTATTTGCCGTCAACTATTTTGTAAAGGGTATAGAAATACTTGACGTCGCCGCGAGTGTCGTCGTTTTCAAGAATAGGTTTGAATTCTATGGTATTGGTATAAAAATACGTGACGTTATTGTTAAAAACGCTTTCGGTAATGAGAGCCACTTCGTTCAATGCCGCGGGCGGGGTGTAGTCGATACCATCGCAGTCGATGCTCAACGTCTTACCCGAAAGATTGATTGAGTTTTTATAATTTACACGATATACCGTTTCGGTTTCGATAGGCAAAAGCCCGTTGTCTTTTCCGTCGTACTTTACCGTGACGTAAAGCCCGCGGAAAGAACCCGTCGCGGGGTCGTTATTGTCAAACGCAAACGGCTGCACCGTTATGCTTTCCAAGCCCGTCGGATAACGCAACGTTTTCAGCTGTTCTGATTTATAATCTTTTCTTGCGTATGTTTTTGCTTTGCCGTCCGTTATTGCGCCCGTGCCGCGATATGCTTGAAGAATGTCAAAACCTTGGATATCCGCTTCTTTAAGCCCGAAGAATTTGTCAAAAAGCAGGAAGGAGAACCGCTTTGACTGCGTTCCGTCGGTGCGGATTGACGTCAACTTGTTGAACGTAGGATCAAGAACGTCTTCACCGTTCAATGCCCAGTCAAGGTTACCGACAATATTGTTGTTGGTGGTATAAAGATTCGATATGTTTGCAATGGTGTCCGAGATCGCAATGTCCGGTTTGGTTGTTCCGTCCCACGCTGCGGTAACGGGTGTGAAAAGGCTCGGGTTATCGACAGACTTGACCTTAATCGTGATTTCAAGCCCGCTGATTTCGATTTTTTCACTACCTTCAAAAGCTCCCCTGTCTTCCTGACCGCCTGCATATACAAGTAAATATTGTCTGTCCGCCGTGACTTTCCAGGTCGTGCCCAAGTTATACGTTGCGTCAACGATTTGTTCGGCAGTTAATTTGTCTGTATCTTCGTTTTCTTCGATTTTTTTAATACTACTCGCTACGGAAATAAACGTGCTCTTTTCTTTCATCCTTGTGAATTTGACGGCACTGTCAAGGTTTGCGCTGACTTCAATCGTCGCACCAAGTGTAGTCAAAACGTCGGGCAACTTGTAATAAGCAAATAAACGTTCTCTTACACTCCCGGAAGCACGAGGTGCAATTGATGCGTATGTATCAGTAAGTTCCCTTCCTGACATATCTTTATAAACCCCTCCGATCCAAGCGAAGTAGTTTTTATACGTTGAAGGTCTGTAAGAAAAAACGGCGATGTTCCCGTCCGCATCTTCCTTAAAAGACACGTTCCATTTCCAACCTGACGCGTCTATTGCCAGCTCCTTGATCGACGGTTCTTTTGTTACTGCCGCAAAAGACGTTTGGTTCTCACCCGCACCCACGCGCGTAAAAGAAATTGCGCTGACAAGCAGTGCGACTGCAAGCATAAACACTAATGCAAGTCCGCTGATACGAAGTAAGTTTTTGCTTGATTTTTTTGCTCTCATATCTCTCCTCCGATACGCCGGAAAACCCGGCGGTATAGCCATAGTATGTGCAATTTTGGGCATAATGCGCCCAAAAGATATTGCTATAAATATAATATACAAGATATTACAACCGAATGTCAAGTTATTTTGCGTTATGACGCGCCATTTTGCACGTCCCGTTTCGCCGTTACCCTTGCAAAACATCGTATACTCGTTGTCTTACGTGCAACGCACTCTATGTCATTGCGACACCATATACTCGTTGTCATCCGTGCAACGCACTTTATGTCATTGCGAGGCATTGACAAAACAGGGGTCCCCGCGGGATACTTTGTACCCGTGGGGAAAAGGCGCACACAAACAAAAGAGTGAGCGTTATCGCCTGCGATAATGCGATTTCAAAAGTGCAGTGTGCGCCGCATCGCCCGGAAGGGAACCCTTTTCATAAAACCCACGCAAGATACTTTTGTACTTGCGTGGAGAAAAAGGCGCACACAAGCAAAAGAGTGAGCATTATTGCTTACAATAATGTGATTTCAAAAGCACAGTGTGCGCCGAGACAGCATAAACTGCCTTATGGAACTTTCGCGACTCAACGTCATTGAACTCACAAATCTTGCCCTGTCCGTTGCGACGATACTGACGCGCGACCTTACCGTGTCCGAGACGGAATGTCTTTTGAAATTCCTTTGCATCGTGCGCGACGATATATCGCTCATACTTTGCGACAAACGCAACGACAAGTCCTGATACGTTACCACTTCCGTACAAAGCACACTGTCATTTTGACATTCATCGCTGTCAATTATTACGACTTGCAAAAAAATTGGTTTTCAAAAAAATCTTCAAAAAATTTGAACTCAACAAAACGAAAAACGGCGGGTTTCCAAAATCGGATTTTCCGTTTCTCCCTGAAAACACGTCGGTTTTGACAAAACGTCGGCGGTTTTGTATAATAAAATTATGAAATACAATAAAAAAGGTTTCACTCTTGTGGAGCTTATCGTCGTAATTGCGATTATGGCGGTGCTTGCCGGCGTCGTTTCGGGCGCAACCGTGGGCATTCTCAACAAGAAAACCGACGAAGTCAACTACATATACAACGGAAAGCAAATTTCTGCACAAATCGTTTCGTGGGCGCAGGAAGTCGTTGAACGCCCTGCGTTCTTCACCGAACTTACGGGGATCGAAATCGACGTGACAGACCTTTTGTTGTATGGCAGTATCGACGCTATATGGACGGATGCGTACTCGGAAGCCGCTTACAATACCTTGAAAAACAGGTTTTCGTCCTTAAAATGGGCTGATTCGTACGGCGTTCCCGAAAAAAAGGGGACTTTTTCCGCCGATTTTAAGCAAAAAGCGATTTATCTTTATTACAAGGGAAAGTCGCAAGAATATCGTGAAGTATATTACAAAATTTACCTGAGCGGTGAAAACGTCGTCACCGAAAAAGGCACAGGATTTTAACGTTGTTTTTGCCATCCGTGCAACGCACTCTGTCATTACAATGCGGTTGCCCTTCCGGGAGATTGCCACGCTACGCTCGCAATGACACAGTACTTCGTACGGAATGAAATAGGAGCTTGTTTGCTGAAAAGTAATAGCACATTTAACATACGCTCTTTATGCTATTGCGTGCAACGCACTTTATGTCATTCTGAGGAGTTGCATAGCAACGACGTGAGAATCCCCCGGAAGGGAACCATATTATAAAACCCACGCAAGATACTTTATAATGGGCCCCAACGGGATACTATGTACCCGTTGGGAAAAGGAGTATGCGAGCGTAAGACAGACAGTTGTCGCTTGCGACGATTGTCTGGTCAAGAATGAAGCATACGACGCGGAGAAAAAGGCGCAAACAAGCATAAGAGTGAGCATTGCCGCCCCGACAATGCGATTTCAACAGCGCAGTTTGCGCCGGGTACCCTGTATGAATTTTGGTAAATGTTAGTATTTGCTGGGAAAAATTTAAAAAAACATATGAAAATATTTGAATATGTGCATTGAATGGGCGAAAGTTGCACAAAAATGGGACTTTTTTGGACTATTATACAATATAGTACTATTATAGTATTTAAGTATTTTCAAAAAAAGTATTGACGGGGCATATTTTATAAAGTATAATGATAGATGTAAAGGGAAACTATGACACTTTTTTATGCAGTTTTCCCTGAACAAAAAAATATCGGACAAAACGTCGCAAAATAAGGATTTTTTGCCCTGTATGCTCAAATTTTGAAATAATTATAGTGGAGGATTAACATAAATGTTAAAACTTAGAAAAAACAAAAAGGGCTTCACGCTCGTTGAACTTATCGTCGTAATCGCAATCATGGCAGTCCTTGCAGGTACGGTCGCCGGTGTTACGGTTTCGCAGTTGAACAAAAGGACGGACGAAGCAAACCACACCCAAGCCAAGAAAATTGCTGACACTATTTACGAAGAATTATTAGCAAGCGTGGAAGTTGGCGTTAAGAAAGCAGATATGACCAGCGCTGTTACCGATGCTTACGGCTCATCTGTTATTTTTACGGGCACACCTACAGCTGGAAAACAGTTTTTAGTAACTATACCCGAGGATACCGTTGCCGTAGATTCAAGAGAATATACTGTTGAATACAAGGGCAAACAAGGCGCAAAAGGCAATATTAAATACAAAATTACCGCAACCGGCGGAGTTGTTAAAGACAACGCATAAAATCACTTTTTAACAACAAAACATTAAGCGAGGCAAACGCCTCGCTTTTTTTTATTAAAAAACTCTGCAAGAAGTTGCAGAGTTCATTTTATATTATTCTGTACATTTGCCAAAGTGTTTTATCGCCCGGATTATTTTGTAATTCTTTAAACCCATGTTTTTCATAATAAGGCTTCACTGCCTCTTTGCAATCGAGATATACAATCCTTCCACCGACAAGGTCTTGACTGCTTTTTATCCTTGACAATGCTTCTTCCAGCACAAGTTTCCCTACGCCCTTGTCCGTATCCTTACTCCTTGCAAGTTGTCCGATTAGATAAGCCGCAACG
>OQVQ01000373.1_pt1 | contig 21441 bp, 16 predicted proteins | sample 1691491 | NCBI WGS metagenome assembly OQVQ01 (sample SAMN03418252, study PRJEB22391) | human gut metagenome | biome: human-gut; feature: organic feature; material: feces | host: Homo sapiens | place: Tanzania | collected 2013-01
CTGACAGTGGTCGCCCGCCAGCACTACTCTGCCGGCTCTTCTCATCGGAATCCAGCAGGCTGCCTCTAAGGCTTGAGCTGCCTCGTCGATGAAGAGTGTGCCAAACTTCATTCCCTCCAAGAGTCTGTGGGACGAGCCTACCAGCGTGGAGGCGATGACGCGCGCCTGCCCGAACAGTTCGGCGTTGATGCGTATCTCGAGTTCGGTGGCGCGACTCTTCAGCCGTTCCAACTTCTGGTGGTAACCGGCGTCGCGCCCCTTGCGTTTCTGCCTGAGCTCACGAATGGCCTTGCGGATGGCCCATAGCTGCGGATAGTCGGGGTGGCCCTCAAACTGTCGCTCGTAGGTGAATCCGAGCATCTTGTCGTTGACGCGCGAGGGGTTGCCGATGCGCAGCACGTTGATGCCTCTGTCCACGAGTTTCTCTGAGATCCAGTCCACCGCCATGTTGCTCTGGGCGCACACCAGCACCTGGCTCTCCCGCATCAGCGTCTCGTTGATGGCTTCCACCAGTGTTGTTGTCTTTCCTGTTCCTGGAGGACCGTGCACAATGGCTACGTCCTTCGCCCACAGCACCTCGTTCACGGCCTGTTCCTGGGTGGGGTTGAGCCAGGGAAATCTCATGGGCTCAAAGCTGTATCGTTCTGCCTTCCGGTGCGAGTAGAAGAGGTCGCGCAGATAAGCCAGGCGGTTGTTCTTGGCTTTCATCGTGCGGTCGAGGGCGTCGAACATCATCTTGTAGCTCGTCTCGTCGAACGACAGCTGAACGCCCACTGGCACGTCAGCCTGCTGCAGTTCGAGCAGCGGTGCCGAGTCGGGAACGGTAATCACCATTCTGTCGCCGTCCACATAGCTCACGGTGCCTGTGAAGGAGAAGTATTTCAACATCTTCTTTTCTGTCTTCCCGTCTGTCTGCGCGGATTTGCTTTCCCCTGCCTTAAAGAACATGACGGGTCTTCCGAACTCAAAGTTGTGTTCGATGTCCTGGTCTTCGGTACGGAACACCTCTATGGCGTTTTGGTTGAGCGAGTTGTAGAAGCTTTTTCCTATGCGTAGCGGAAACCAGGCATCGCCTCTCTTCACCTTTCGCTGCATTCCCATCTGTTCGGTCTGTTTGCGAAAGGCTTCTTTCTCGGTGTAATACTCTATTTGCAGTAGGGTACGTTGCTGAAGCAGTGCTTGTATTGGTGATGTTTGTTCCATATCGTGTGCAAAAGTACGGCTTTTTTTTGGGAAAGATAAGTATTATCAAGAAAAATCACTTATCTTTGCATCATGAAATCATCTGTTCTTCTCAACGAACTCAGCATCGGCTACCGCCATCGGGGCGAACCCAAGGTCGTAGCCCGTCATCTCACAGGCTGCCTCTGTGCCGGTGAGCTGACCTGCCTCATTGGTCCCAACGGCGTAGGCAAATCTACCCTGTTGCGCACTCTTTCGGGCTTTCTCCGCCCCTTGCAGGGCGAGGTGCTGCTCGGTACTGGCAGCCGTCCCGTACCCCTTTCCAGCCTCACCCGTGGCGAGCTTTCGCGCCAGATGAGCATCGTACTCACCGCCAAGCCAGAGACCTCGGGTCTCACCGTATCCGACCTTGTCGGCATGGGGCGTTCACCCTATACCGGGTTCTGGGGTCGCCTGAGTCTGGCAGACCATGCCCTTGTCGCCGAGGCCATGCATCAGGTTGGCATCAGTCATCTCTGCGACCGAAGGATAAGCACGTTGAGCGATGGCGAGCGACAGAAGACGATGATCGCCAAGGCATTGGCGCAGTCCACGCCCATCCTCTTCCTCGATGAGCCCACGGCGTTCTTAGACTATCCCAGCAAGGCAGAGATGCTGCAGCTGCTGCGCAGCCTGGCTCACGATCTTGGCAAGACCATCTTCCTCTCCACCCACGATATAGAAATGGCGCTTCAGCTTTCTGACCACCTCAAACTGATGCAGTCAGGACGTTTCGAGACCGACTTTAGATAAATATTTACAAAATCAGTGTAAATTATATTAAATAAATCGATTTTTTGTTCTAATTTTACATTTTCTTATTAATATTTCTTATTTTTGAGGCGAGATTTTAACTCCGCAGAAAACATTGTAAATCAACATAAAACATAATAACAAATGAAAAAACCTTTTACCAGCCTATTCATGGCTATTGCACTATTAGTTAGTGCCGGTTGTACAACCGAAAACGGTGATGGTAATGAATCATCCCATGTAGCGAACCAGCAAGTTAGCTTGTCGTTTTACCAAGTGACCATGCAGTCATTGGAGAATTCTCAGGCAAAGACTCGAGCAGACGAAAGCAGTACGAGTACTGCTTTGAAGAACAGCCCGTTTACTTACTTGGATATTTCTCTGATCCCTACCAATGGCACGGGCAAAACTATCGTTTTCAGACAGGTGAAGGCTGAAATGGCAGACAACTTCGGTCATGTCAGTATGCAGGTTCCTGTGGGTGAATATGATATGGTGGCTGTAGCCAGCAAGAATGCCGATGTGAAGATTAATTCTGTGACGGAGGTTGTCTTCCCCAACAAGGTGACAGACATGGCGGCTGTTTGCCAGAAGATAATGGTAAAGGAAGGAAACAATACTTTTAATTGTAATATGAAACGTTCTGTGGCTAAGTTTACCATTGAAAATACTGGTTCCACGACGGACGTGGTGAAGAATATGAAGTTCCGCATTTCGGGTAAGTGCAGCAACAAATGGAATCCTACGACAGGTCTGGCGGCTGACGTGAGCGTGGTGACTCCGACAATCGAGATGAGCAATACTTATTCCCGGTTTAACGCTTATGTCTTCCTGAGCTCGGCGGAGGAGGAGAATATCAAGGTGGATGTGGAGATGCTGGACTCTGAGGGCACGCTGCTGAAGAGTCTGTCCTTTGAGAACGTTCATCTGAAAACCAACTATGTGACGAAATACACCACCGGCGATCTCTTCGGTGTGTCGAGCTCGGCTGACTTCACTTTCTCTGATGCTGAGTTTATGGACTCAGGCACTGGTAAGAACTTTTAGAATGGCGGTGGCTTCCTTGTAAAAGGGGCTTGGATTCTTACGTCCGTTGATGTGAGGACTTAATTGATGACTGATGTTTCGTCAATTAAGTCCTCATTTTTGTAATAAGTGAAACTCGAACTGTTTAGGAGTATATTTCTGTATTTCCCCGGCAAGTGTGGGTTGGGGGAATGTGGGTAAAGCCATTCTTCATATAATTATGATTGGGATGGTTTGGGATAAATATAGTGATGAATATAATCGTATATTTATACTGCATGTTTATGCAATAATAATCAAAAACACATTGTCTAACTGGGAAAAATAATCTGTCCAACTGGGAAAATATTTTTTCCTAACTGGGAAATTATTTTTTCATAGTTAACTATAGCATTTTTGTGTATTTTTATGCACAGGTATTTCTGCTGCCTTTTTTTGTTTTTATAGCTGTTAAGCCTCCGGTGTCATTATGTCATTAGTGTCATTTGTCATTAAGGACTTCTGACCCGTCAATCGCTTTCTCAGGGCAAAAAAATCCACCGTCCTGAAGCAGGACGGTGGATAGGGGAGATGGTGGATGTGTTATTTTCTTGGCAACACGACACGGAAACCAATGGTCTTGAGCCACAGCTTGCCACCATATTCGTCGGTGTCGGTCTTCATATAGGCTGTCAGCATGTTCCACTCGGTGATAGACACCTTGTAAGGCTTACGATAGTCGCTACCACGTACAATGGTCAACTTCTCGGCGTCGCGAGGCTCTGGCAGTCCCCAAGGATCGGTTTCCTCGGCGTCGCTCTCATAATAATAGGTATTATACCACTCGGTGGTGTACTGGTAGAGGTCGCCAATCATATCGAACAGTCCAAGACTGTTGGCCTTCTTCTGACCTACGAGATGAAGGACTGGCGAGTCGCCTACCTTCGAGTTTTCTGCATACCAGCAAACCTCGTCGAAATCGTTGCTGCCTGGATAAGTGTATGGGTCTTGGTTAGGACCTCCCTTGGCAGCATATTCCCACTCAGCCGATGTTGGCAAGCGATAACCATTGGCGTTTCGGTTGATGGTTATTCCTGTTGCATCGAGCAACTCGTTGCCACTGTATGTAGTACCGGTAAAGGTATATACAGGAGTCAGGCCATTGCGCTCGCTCAGCTTGTTGCAATACATACAAGCCTCGAACCATGTCACGTTGTTGACTGGATAAAGGTCGTTGCTAGTAAATTCCAATGTAGGATTATAACCCATCACCTGCTGGAACTCGCGCTGGGTAACAAGATACTTGCCCATCTGGAAAGAAGATATGTTTACTTTATGAGCTCCTGTTTTCTTCTTGCCCGTACCAAGGTCTTCACCGATAATGAAAGAGCCAGCAGGCACATCCACCATATCAAAGAGCTTGAATCCATCTACATCCTCCGAAGGTGTGTTGCCGCCCGTATTGCCACCTGTGGAAGCCTCCTTCACGGTAACAACCACATAATACTCGTTGACCGAGCCATCTGGGCCAGTAACAACATACTTCACGATATTATTTTTGAAGTCTTGCACCACCTCGCTGTTTGGCTCCACCGTAGCACCGGCCGAAAGGACGATGGTAGGTTTCAAAGCCGAAGCATCTGTGCCTGCAGGCATTGATACAGAGATGACATTGGCGTCCTTGTCGATAGTAGACGAAATCTGGTTAGGAATCAAGAAAGCCTTGATAGTAGGCAACTCCTTGACCACTTCCACCTTCTTAGGTGTCTGCAGCACCATGAGTGTGTATGTGTTGACCAATCGGTCGCCATCCCAAGCAGTGATGTCGACTAATGTCTGACGAGCTGTTTCGGTATCATTCTTGGCCACAGCTATCGAGAGGCGATTCTTGCTGCAATTGGCAAGACACCACACATGGTCGTCGGCAGGAACCGAAGTCTTGAAGGTCAGCTTGCTGATGTCGACGCCCTTCACATCACTCAGCGTAATGGCACTGGTGGTGACGCCACCCTCATTGACTACCAACACACGAGCCTCCTCGTCGAAGCTACTGATGCCGCTGGGCTCTGATGAGAACTGCGCCTTCAGGTCGAGGTTGGCATAATTATCCACATCGTTGTCGCTGCTACACGAGGCTACAAAGAGCGTCATGCCCAATACTGCGAGCGACAAAAAGAAACGATTTAAATACTTCATAAATATTTATCTTTGTTTTGTTATTATCTGTTTATTTTGCATTACGAACTACTCGGAAGCCTACACCCGACATGGTGTCACCATAATCTCCGTTTTTGATGTAATAGGTCTTACAGTCGGAAGTCATCGAACTATAGTAGCCACCACGATAGACCTTCGAGTCGAAACCACTCTTATAGGCTGGTCCCGTAGGATTCTTGGTGAGCGAGGTAGGATACTCCGTCTTCTTGGTTTCCCAGTCGTAACAGAACTCAGCCACGTTGCCTGCCATGTCGTAAAGGCCCAAGGCGTTTGGCTTCTTTTGTGCCACTGGATGTATCTCGCGGTTAGAATTATCACGATACCAAGCCAACTCGTCTATGTTGTTTCCACCGGGATAGAGTGTGAGCGAAGCTACACCACTCTTGCCTCCCTTGGCAGCATACTCCCACTCGGCAGAGGTAGGCAAGCGATAGCCATTGGCTGTCATGTCGGCCTCATAGAGAGGATATTCCTGGTCGCCATACCATCCCCATGGGTCTTCGATGACTACCTTTCCCGTCTGCTTGTACACTGGTGTCAAGCCATCATGTTCACTCAACTTGTTGCAAAACTCTACAGCCTCCACCCAACTAATCTTCTCACAAGGATAGTCGGTACCCTTCTTGATGGATGTACCCATTATCTCGGTATAAAGCTTTTCGGTAGTCTCAGTGGTTGCCATATAGAAGCCATCCAGTTCGCAATCGAATGCGTAAGTATAAGAGTTAGGATACTCTTCCTCAGCAGGAATGCCACCAAAATTGAATGTTCCACCCTCTACATATACCATATCTACGGAGCCATTGAAACCAGCCTGAGTCACCTCGATAGACAACGGATTGGTGGTGAGTGGCTCACCATTTTTCTGGCTTACGCTCAAGGTTATGATAGCCTTACGGGCATTAGGGGTCAGATTTTGTGCAGTCTGCAACACGATACTACCATCCTCGAAAGTGGCAGTGAGCCATGTGGCGTCTGCTGGGGAGTCTAGTTTATAGTCGAGTTCCACATTATCATCATTCTCAATGGAAACAGGCAAAGATACCTTTTGGACGGCCTTCGACAGTGTGAGCGCATTGGCTCCCCACTCAGCACCTTCGGGCAATTGAAGTGCTTCGTTGTTGACGGTAAGGACTACTACAGAGACCATCATGTCGCCCTGCAATACCGTAACAGCCAAGGGGCGAACCTCGGCGCCATCGGCTTGTCCCTGCCCTGTAACGGTAGTGCTACGGCCTTCACGCAGGCTAGTTCTGGCTATGTTGAGCACGAGGTTGGAGCCGTCGATAGAAGCATTACACCAATCGTCTTCGCACGAAGCGGTGTAAGTGGCGTCGATGGTCTCGTCGGTTGTGCTACATACCAGCGGAATGGTCAGGGTTCCACCCTTACCGTTAACCTTGACCGATGCGGGTGAAACGCTCGCCTCGGCAGGCAAGACAGCTTCCTCGCCACTAAGCGACAAGCCTGCACGAACAGGGTCGTCGTTATCGCTGCAAGAAGCTAACATGATGGCGCAGAAGGCGAACATCATTAAGTGGGATAAAAGTTTGACTGCTTTCATAACTTTCTATGCTTTATTTGTTTTCTTAATTGCTAAATGGATAATATACAACCTCCCGAAGCAGGGTGAACCAAAGGTCGGGATCGTCGTTGTCGACAAACTTCAGGCGCGTGGGGTTCTTGATGTTGTCGGGGGTAATCGTGAAGGTGCGCTTCTTGTCGTTGCCCATCATCGTTAGGATAGAGTTGAAATGGTAGTCTTTGTAGTGAAGGCTACCATAGTAACTTCCCTGTTTGCCAAACATCAGCGACATCTGGTTGTCGCCTATCAGTTCGTAACTCAGGCAGAGATAACCCGTACCATGCTTGGTGCAACGGAACGAGAAGGCAAGGTCGTTGCTCAAGAAGTCGCTCACCCACCCCGTGTTGGCATATAGCAAGCGGTCGCCATCGGCTGTCATGGCCTCCTCGGCAGGTTTCCAGTAGGCACGCGCCTTCTCGCTCATATCAGAGCAAGCAAAGTACCAATTGTTGGTAATAATCAACTCATTGACCGTTGGATATGAGGGATAGAACTGCGCATCAATATTGTTGGTGGCTACCCATGCGCCCTCGTCGCCCTTGAGTGGGTCGAACACCAATCCATCTATCGACACATTGTCCATCGTCAAAGGTTCATAAAACTTGACGCCCGTCATCGTAACGATAAAGGGGGTGTTCTGTGCGGCCTGCCATTCACCATCGGCACCTAACTGGTAAACTACCATGTGGCGGCCATTCATGCGAGCCTCATACTTCTGCCCATTCAGATGGTACTGTAGGCGATAATAGTTGGCTACAAAAGACGACTCATCCTTGATGGCCGAGAGGTATTCATTCCATTTGATGGCTGGCGTAAGTGGAATGAGGCGTGCCTTCGAACCAGTCTTGCGCCCCTTCAATACAATCTCGTCTTCCGAAGCCGACATAACGATAAACTCAAAGTCGCCACTATATCCAAAGCCCAAGCCACCCCCATTCGACTCTTCGGGAGTGGAGTAAGCATGAAATACACTGTTATAGGTATCAAATGTGATGACACAACCCGAACTTTGAGTAAACTCATAGTCGCTTGTGGCTGTCACATCCGCTCCCGCCGTTTCGCTGGCAAAGGTAACCTTACCGGCATCCGTAAACTTCACCAGCACATTGAATCCTCCATAGGCCTGTGTAGAAGAGGGATAATATTCCATCAACCATCCATTGCTGGGCTTGGTTATCAGCTTCTTGACACGTGCCATCTCCTTGTCCATGCGTTGCGATGGTGTTCCATCAAAAAGATTGTCCTCGGTCTGCTGGCAAGAGCAAAGCCCCATGCACACGGCAAACATAAATAATAATAACTTTCTCATAACTTAAAAATCGTCACTTACGTCCACACTCGACAAGTTGGCCGAACGGCGCTGCACGATTTCACGCAACTTGTCCAAATCTATCTTCCATGACTCCTGCATGTAGTCTTTCACTATCTTAAACTTGCGGTCTATCTTCTCCTTGCCGGCATCGCCCGCATCTTCGAGCACATCATTCCACCATGCCTCATCATGGGTTACATAGTTGGCTATCAACTCTACAAAGTCCTCGTCGGGTGCATTGCTGGCATAAGCAGTGATGTAGCCACGCTGATGGGCCTCCTTATCTTGAAGGTTAAGCCAAGATGGACCTTGATAGTCGGTTGATATCTGCTTAAAGTCAGTAGGATAGTTCTTGGTTTGATGCAGAATATGGGCAAACTCATGATGCATGGTTTCGAAGAACCACTCGTTGAGGAAGCTGATGCTCAGGTTGTTGGGGTCGAGTTCATTAACATTGTAGAAAGTAATCTTCATACCACCCTCGGCCGTACCCAGCACCACCGAACCTTGTTCGTTGTAGGCCTTGGAACCTATCAACTGGATAATCTTTGGGCAATAAGACTTAAAGAACAAGCCATTGTCGTTCATTAGTTCCACGTAGCTATCCATCCATAGATACTTTACTAGCTTGGCCATAGCCACCGCCTTGGTTCGGTCGGCCGGCACAAGGTTGTAGGTATTGTCCGACTCCTTGTCGACATACTTATAATTGAACTGGATATTGTACGGATGGGTATAGTTGAGGTAAAGCCAAGTATCAAACCCGTCACGCTCTGGCGTCTTCACGTCTTCACCAAAGATGCTGTTCTTCGACAAGTCGTCATCACAGCACGAAGACAACAAGACTGGAGCTGCCGACAGGAGGAAGAGAGAAACGCCTCCCGCCAGCAGATGCCTAATCATTGATTTATACATATTCATTATATCTAAAGTCTGTTTTAAATTCTACACATTAGTTACGAGGGTTGGCTTCCAGACCTGCCGTAATGACCTCTTGCGGCAACTGGATGGCACGGCGTGGGTCGTCGACAGTGAGCACATCCTCGGTATTGCCCGAACGAACATGTCCTATCTCGATGCCCCAACGCTTGATGTCGTACCAGCGCAAGCCCTCGTGTACAGAGAGTACACGACGCAAATGGAGCACGCACTGTATCAGAGGCTCGGCATCGTCGTATGCAGGCAGACTGAACCCTTGTGGATTAAGGTGCTTCTTGATGGTGCGATCGTCATCGCTACGTAGGGGCACACGCATGTAGCTCAAGCCATTGTAGTAGGACACGATTTGATCCTTCGTGGATGATACACCTGCCAAGGTTCCAAGGAGACTATTGATGTCGGCCACGGCCTTGTCTTCCTGGTTCGTCATCACGTAAGCCTCGGCACGGTCCATCAACAGTTCATCGGTCGAGAATGCCACGTTGACAGAGTGCAGGTAACCAATGCCAGAAGTCTTGTCGGTGTACTCGAAGTAACCATTAAACTTAGGCAGAGCGTATTTCTGCTCAAAACCCCAGATGCCATTGGCCATGTATAGTTGGGCATAAGAACCCCACAAGCCAGGAAGTATCTCGCTGGTGATGAGTTTTTGGGCACATCCATAGCGGCGGCCGATGGTATAAGGGCCGCATACATAAGGCCAGCTTGACACGGCTGTCTGCAACATTAGGTTGCATTCCTCCTTGGCCGACACGTATGCGTTGGTGCGGGTATCCCAGTCTGTATCTAACTGCGAGAAGCCCTTCCATGAGCGCAACTTGGCACGTGGATCGTCCCCCAGCACTAAGTTGGCATATTGTATGGTCTTATCCCACTGCTGGGCATAAAGATAGAACCTTGCCGCAAAGGCATAGGCAGCCTTCTTGTTGAAGTGGTATTTGGGCACGGTGTATATCTGGTCATCGATAAGTGGAAGGCCCTCCAATATGTCCTTTTCAATGTTGGCATAGGTGTCGGCCAATGTTCCTCGTTCGTCAGAAGGATTGATTTCTGTTACCGAGCGACGCATATAAGGTATGCCGAGCACTTGGCTAGCCGTATTGAAATTATATGTCTGGCAAAAGATGTTGGTCAAACAGAAATGGGCATAGGCTCTGCACAACAAGGCTTCGCCTTTTTGAGGGTTGAGTGATGAAGGATTACCCAACTTGTCGATGGCTTCCAGGGCCTGGTTGGCAGAAGCGATAGCCGAATAATGCCCTTGCCAAAGGTTTTTGATGGCGTCAGACTCTTCGGTTGTCTCGTCTTTCCAAAGATAGGCATCCATACTGTTCTGTCCATATACATCATATTGTGCTCCATTGTCCAGCACATTGTCCGACGACAATTCTGCCAACATCACGGGGCTATTGGTGGAATAAGCAGAAACCAACAACTTGGTTATCTTGTCCGAGTTGTCTATCTCCATGCGATTGTCTGGCACCGTATCCAGATAGCTATCGCACGAAGCAAACAAGGCGACCGCCAATATGCTTATAAATATTTTCTTCATTGTCTTTGCTCTTTATATGGTTTTCTTCATTTACAGTCCCAAACGCAGTGTAAGGGTGAATTGGCGAGGCATTGGGGTTGCCACACCACCCGTGTTCATAAACTCAGGATCCTGTCCGTTCAATTTGCTGTCGCTATAGATGAGGAACAGGTTGGTGGCTTGCAACTTGAGCGAAAGATTGGTCAAGCCCCACTTGCCTATCCATTTGAGTGGGAATTGATAGTCGACACTTATCTCCTTCATACGGATGAAGTCACCCTTGGCGCAACGTTCCGTCGAATAGTTATAAGCATTGTATGCCTTGCTCAGGTAGGTATCCTGCTGGTTGGCACGCCTATCGGCTATCACGGGCACGTTGGTTATCTTCTCGTCGCCAGCCTTGGTCCAGCGGTTGATAAACTCGCGGGGCATGGCGTCGAGGTCGCTATACGAGCTGTGGAACACTGGGTCGAGGCGAACCACGTTTCCAAACGAATAGGTCATAAATACATTGAGTGCAAAGTTCTTGTACTTGAAGGTATTGTTCAAACTTCCGTTGATAGGAGGGTCGGTAGGTCCTTCATACACGAGGTGGCCTTTCTTTACCTGTTCCTGGAAGTTGATGTTGCTGGTTGTCAATTCGCCGTCCTCATTGATAAAAGTTGGATAGCCATTCTCGTTGAGTCCCTTAAAGTCGAAAGAGAACAAAGAGCGCACGGGATATCCCTCCAAGGCGAAACCATTGCCCGATACCATAGAGATAACCGTCGTGTTCGACTTCAGGTTTGTCACCTTGTTGCGAGCATCCGAGAAGACAAAGTCGGTATTCCAGCTAAAGTCCTTCAACTTGATGTTGACTGTCGACAAAGACACCTCTACACCATGGCTCTCCATCGAGGCCACATTAGGATAGTTGGTAATAGAAGTTCCAAGGCCCTTACCATAATAAATACCTATCAGGTCATAGTTGTTACGCTTATACCAGTCTACAGTCAGATTGATGCGATTGTTGAGGAATCCTGCATCCAATCCTATGTTAAACTCATGTTTCTTCTCATAGGTCAGATTGCGGTTCTCGTCATAGACAACTTGGGCACCAGTCTCGCTTACATCGGTGAATGGACGCCAAGCATTGAATGCCTGAATAATGGCCAAGGAGTTGCTGACCGACGAAGGTCCACGATCGGCAGTAAGCGAATAGCTGGCCTTGAGTGTAAGGTTAGAGACGATAGGACGTATCTTCTGCCAGAATTTTTCCTCATGTGCGTTCCATGCGGCTGATACGTTCCATGTGGGAAGCCAACGAGCTTTGCGACTACGTCCCAACTTATTGGAGCCCTCGTAGCGGATGGTGCCATTGAGTGTATAGCGCCCATCATAAGAATAGGTGGCCGTGCTGAAGAAGGACACATCACGAGTCTTGGTGTTGTCCACTGTATAGTAAGCAGCGTTTTCTTCCTGTCCCTGCTTGAAGAACAAGTAGTTGGGGCTGCCCAACATGCCATATCCATACTGCATGCCTACACCATTAAACCAGGTGCGCTCACGGTCTACGGCATTCAATTCCATACCGCCATAATAGTTGACGATGTGCTTATCCTTGAACACGTTGTTATAGCTGAACGAGGCACGCACATCATAGCTCTCCATCGAATACTTGGTCTCACGGAAGAAACCACCTGAAGGAAGTACAGACACCGGCAGCGAGTTAGGATTATCAGGGTCGGTATAAAGCCAAGGGTTGGCCTTGCGCATTGTGGCATCGTCCATGGCACGGAAGGCCCATGCCTGGTTGGAGTAATCGGTTATCTTGTGCTGCTGCACCGTATTGGAAGCCTTGTAGGCACCCAGCACAGAGAACTCGCCCTTGCTGAATGGTTTCCACTTCAATTCGCCTTGGAATCGAAGGTCGGTTACCTTCAAGTCCATATAGTTGTTGTCCAACTCGTGCAATATATTGAACGGGGCATAGTTGCGCACATAAAACTCATTGGCATCCAGCGTGCGTGATGTATTGAGGGCATAAGAATAAGGGTTGATGTCGAAATCACGCTTTACCTCACCACTCACTGGGTCGGCATTCGACGACAGGGTTCCTGGTGCACGCTGCTTACGATAGCTGGCATTAGCTATCAAGTTAAGTTTCAGGGTCTTAGTGATGTTGTAAAGCGAGTTGAGGTTGGCAGTGTAGCGGTTCACCTTGCTCTGCTTGGTCCATCCTGGGTCGCTCATCACGCTCAACGAGGTGTAGTATTGCGCCTTGTCGGTACCGCTCGACATGCTGATGGCATGATTCTGCGAGATACTATTGTTGAAGAGCACGTCAAACCAGTCGGTGTTTCTGTATTCAGCCTGCTGCAGATAGCTGGCACGTGCCTCAGGCGTATTCTCCAGTGCAAACTTACCTGTCACGGGATCTACATCGTTGAGCAAATGATACATCTTGCCATACACACCGCTGTTAGAGGCACGGTATGTATCGCTCATGTTGAGATAACCGCTCTTTTCCAACTCACGATACACGTCCATCTGTTCTTGCGAGTTCATGATGTTGAATTGACTATAGGAAGGTTTCAGACGAAGGGTGAACTCGCCAGTATAATTGATACGGTTGGTACCCGAGCGTCCTTTCTTGGTGGTTACCACGATGACGCCTGCCATAGCCTTAGCTCCATAGATAGAGGTAGCCGAGCCGTCTTTCAATACCTGAAAGCTCTCGATGTCGTCGGCATTCAGTCCGGCTATGGCATTGGAGATAAGTGTTTCGGCATCGCCCGACGACAGGTTGTCAGCATCTACCTCGGTCGCATCTTCCATGATAACACCATCGACCACCCAAAGAGGTTTGGAAGAACCAAAGATGGACGTGGCACCACGCACACGAATCTTAGGAGCTGTACCGAAGGTACCGCTCACGTTTTGTACCGACACCCCGGCAGCACGTCCTTCGAGCGAACGGCTGATATCAGCCACACCGTCGAGTTTGGCATCGGAGGCATTAATTTTGGTGGAGGCTCCGGTAAACAAACGCTTGTCCATGGTCTGCATACCTGTTACCACCACATCGTTCAGCGTGTTGCTGTCGTCTTCGAGAATGATGTTGGTGGCTTTGTCGGAAGCCTTGCGGCGATAGGTCTTCATGCCTATATAAGAATATTCAAGAACGGCTCCTTCTGCCACATTCTGCAGTTCGAAACGACCGCCTATGTCGGTGACTGCCACATTCTTGGTTCCCACTTCCTTCACGCTGGCACCTATCAGAGGGTCACCGTGCGAATCGAACAGATGGCCCGTGATGGTGCGTCCGGCTCCATGAGACTTGCTCTTGACAGACGAGGCACGGTTGATCTGAATAAATTTACCATTGGAGGTTGCCGAAAAAGGCAAATCTGTCAGTAGGCGGTTTACAGCTGCAGGCGGAGTAAGGTTTTGGATAGTCGCTGTAACCTTGTAAGCCGACAATTCCCCCGAATTGTAGTTGATTTTGTAGTAACCCGACTGCTTTTCCACTTCGAGTAATGCTGAAGTGAGCGCCATGTTACTGCATTTCAAAGATACTTTGTTGCCCTGCGCATAAACTCCTATTGGCAAAACCAACAGCCAAACGAATACATACAACTGGGCAATAAAGGAAGTCTCTCTTTTCATGACCATACTTTTGATTTAACATTAATTATTTTCACTCTTATAACCATAAGACAAGAAAATCTCGAAAATGGTAGTAAAAATATTATTTTTTTATCAAAAAAGTTAGAAAAGAGTTATTTTAATAACAAAATATACTGTTTTTATGCGATTATCTTACAACAGTTTATTTCACAATTAGCTCGTCCTTACCCAGCACGACATGCAGTCCGTCCATCTGGTTCAGGTTGTCAATAATTGAAGACAACGACTGTTTGCGCTCTGCCACAAAGTGGAGCTTCATCGTCATGAGGTCGGTGTTCTCGAACACCACAGTCTTGTTGTACCATCGACCTATCTCTGCCATGATCTTATGTAGTGACATGTGGTCGAAATAGAAATAGCCATCTTTGCGCTGTGTGTAGGGATAGGTTTCCTCGGGATGAATGTCCCACTGGTTGCGGCCATGGCAGACTGCCATCTCGCCAGGTTTGATATACTTCACATCCGACAGGAAGCCTGTGCTTACAGCCACGCTGCCGCTCACTAAGACCACGTTGGCGTCTTTCTTGTCGTAAGCACGAATATTGAATACGGTTCCCAAAACTGTGGTGGTAAAGTAATCGTTCTCTACCACGAAGGGATGCTTCTTGTCCTTGGTTACTTCGAAATAGGCCTCGCCTTTCAGGTGAACCACGCGCTTGCCACTGCCGAAGTGGGCGGGAAAGTCCAACTTACTCTCAGCGTTCAGCCATACCTTGGTTCCGTCCGGCAATACTAAGTGACAGTCCTTGCCGCGTGGAGTCGACATAGACAGGAGTCTGCCTTCGACATGTTGGTCAGGCTGTTTCCTGGCAAAAAACGACAAGGCGGAATCTTTCACGTCCTTATCCTTGCCATGAGCATCGGTGAGCGTCACTTGGTTCGTGGGCTGAGGAGTCGACAGGATGGCTACATTTTCGGGAAGTTCGGGAGTAGGAGTATGCAATAGAAAGACACAAGCCAAGCAAGCCGCCACTGCCGCCACTGCACTCCATATATAAATATGTACGCGTGAAGGTGATTCCTCTTGCGTTTCGTCTTGTGTTTCCTCGTCCTTTATCTTGCTGCTCAGTTTTGTCCATTCTGCATCAATGTCTGGCACAGGAAACTTGGAACGCAGTAAAGCGCTCCTGATGTCGGCTATTTCCTCCTCTGTCGGCAACAGCTTATCTATTTCATTTCCTTTTATATTGTTAAGTTCGTCCATTGGCTTGTTCTCTTACTTATAAAGACAAATTATAGCGCAAAATGGTACTATTTTTTGTGTTTATTGATGTTAAAGTGCTCACGGAACAGCATCATTGCCTTCACCAACTGTTTTTTGATGCCCTCTGTGGTAATACCCAATTCTTCAGCAACTTCTTTGTAGGAGCGGTGTTGATAGTAGAATTGCTCCAGGATGTAGCGGGTACGTGGATTCATGGTGGCTATTACCATTCTTCGCCATTGTCGGCCGACAGGCGTGCCTCGCTGGTTTCTACTGGTACAAAATCATGGCTCTTACTAATTTCGTTGAGACTCTTGTTGCGAATGCTGGTGAATATATAACTGTTCAGTTTCTTTTCATCTATATCCGCCCTGTTCTTCCATACAGCAAGAAATACCTCGCCGATAATATCCTTTGCCACCTCGGATTCATCGACTACACTTAGTGCATAATAGTAGTATCGTGAATAGTTTTCACGAAAGATTTGCTCCAAATATTCTGCTGTAATTTTCTCTCTCAACATAAATTGCTGCAAAATTAATTATTTTATTGCAAAAAGAGAAACATTCGGATGAAAATCTTAGTTTTGTTTAATTTTCGCTGGGTTCAGAAGTTTGGTGCCTTAACTTCTGCCCCGTCAGAGGTTAAGAGAAGTTAAAGGTGTTGATAAAATTCCGATTTCTGCGTTTATACATCAGAACAAGCAAACAAGGCACACATGACAGAGAAAGAATTCACCTCACTGGTTCCCGAGCTGCGGCAAACAGCCCTGCACGTCTGCAGGGGCTGTGGCACCGACGGCATGACTGCCGAAGACGTGGCGCAAGACACCATGCTCAGGCTGTGGGCCATCAGAAAGGACATCACCTCTGCGCAACATGCTAAAGGTCTGACGGGATGCGTCGCCAAACACTTCTGTATCGACAGACACCGCAAAAAGCGGGAAGTCTCCTTGCTGCTGCATCCGCATCTTCAGGCTGAAAGCCACGAGCCGCCTCCCGACATGATGATGGAAACGCAGGAGAACGATATGTGGCTGCAACAGAAACTGCTCGAACTGCCATCCACGCAATACCAGGTGCTGCACCTGAGACAGGTGGAGAAGAAAAGCATGGAAGAGATTGCCGGTATCATCGGTATCACTCCTGCCTCGGCTGCTACAATCCTGTCGAGAGCCCGACAAAGGATGCTGACGGAAATCAGAAGAAGAATGGAGATTTCGAGGAAATGAGGGAAGTTAAACACTGAACATTAAATATGAATATAAAATGAATGGAGAAAAGAATATTAGACTGCTCATCGGGAAATTCATGCAGGGACTTACCTCGATAGAGGAGGAGGAACGGATAAGCCAATGGTTTGCCGTACACGCTGATGTGAGCGACGACTTGAAGCCTTATCAGCAAATGTTCGCTTACTTCGACAAGGGGATGCTTATGGATGGGCCGATGCCTGAAGACGGGGAAACGTCTGATGGGGATGTTTGCCGTGAGCCGCTTCGCTATCGTTCGCGTCTGCGCCCGCTGTGGTGCTTGCTTGCAGCTGCCGCCGCCGTGGCTCTGCTCGTGGTTATGACTTGGCCTGCGAGGAACGGGGACAGTACGGCCTCGCCTGCTGCGACGCTGGCACGGGCTGACAAAGACTCTGCTGAGACCCTTGTGCCTGCCGCTGAAACTGAGGTGAGGAATCAGGTGAAACAGGCGGTCAGGCCGAAGATGCGACCTCGCAAACGTGGTGTCTATCGCAAGCATCTACACAGTCCGGCGCCTCCTGTGACATGGATTGCTCAGACTGTCATCGACTCTATGCAGCAGTCGCCTGAAGCCTTGGCTGAGGCGCATCTGCAAGCGCTCGAGGAGCAGCAGAACGAAATGCTCTTCCGCCTGTATCTGGTCAGCGCCCTGCAGACTGAAGACCTGGCATCGTATAACGATGAGGATGATTATGGACAAGAACAAGAGAACGTAAAATAAAGAAAGGAAACATGATGAAAAAGAATCTCAGAATCGTCATGATGGCTTGCCTGATGATACTCTCGGGTACTGCCGTCGCACAGAAAACTATCCTGATGCCTCAGCAGGCTTTCGAGAACCTTGCTGCCTGGCTCACCGCCAACGACTATGTCGCTACTTCGTCGAAGAAACAATACAGCAAGGGGTATGTCGTTTCCTACGATTATGCTGTCCCCGTCAGGAAAGCTAAGCCGATAGAGACTTACAACCAGGCTTTGCTCGCCAGCAACAAGATTGCTTACTCTTCCATGATCAAGAAGAAGGGCTTCGACTCTGATACACAGGAAAGAATAGCATACGGCGAGAAGAATTCGCAGAGCATCACCTTCGGTGCGCACAAGGAACGCAACTACAATTTGCAGTATTTCCGCGACCCTAAGGACAGCACCATGCGATATGTGTACACCCTGGTGTGGTACAGCAGCAATGACGAGAGCAACAACTGGCGGGCCAGGAAGGACGGCGACGAGGAGCTGATCAAAGGTTCCGTCTATCTGTTCTATGGCAGGGACCCGGCATGGGAAAGGGCTCATCGCGTCACGGGACGTGCCACCATCATCAATCCTGATGGAACTGTCGCTGAGGTAGACGACCTGAAGGGTCTGGAGGCTGACCTGAACAGTCTGGCTGACGGACTCAGCAGCATGGTGATAAGCAGCAGCGACGGCGTGGACTCGGTGATGGTCAACGGACAGTCCGTGAAGTACTGGAAAAACCTTGCCAAGAAGTATTCTGCCAACGAGCCGGAGCCCAAAAACAGCGCTGAGTTCCTTACTCTGCTCAACAACCTGCGTGCTGCCTTCAAGAATGCAAAGGATCAGTATCGATGGGGATTCCAGTCGCAGTTGCGCCGCAATCTGCAGACGGGCATTGCCAACAAGATCATCAAGCTATGCAAGGGTCACGGCTCTCTTCTCAACGCTGAGGAGAGGAAGTTTTGCGCCAACGCCCTCTCCAAGATGAAGAAGGATACTGACGACGACTATCTGCAAAGTCTGCTCGACCTCACAGCACGGTCGATGAGCAGATAGGCTCGGCTAAGCTTCTCCCATTATCTGCAGGATGTCTTTCTGCGTGCGGTTGAAGGGGCCATTGTGCTCCAGCTTGATGGTGCACATGGCTGCGGCAAACTTGCCTGCTTCTAAGGGTGATGCGCCCTGCAGCCTCCTGTACAGATAACCTGCTGAGTAAGTGTCGCCACAGCCTGTGGCGTCGACGACCTCGTGAGGCTTATAGGCTGGGACCTCGTAGAAGGTTTGGTCTACATAGATGAGCGAGCCCTCGCTGCCCAGGGTGATGATGACTTCGGTAACGCCCCAGGAATGTAGCAGCAGGGCTGCCTCGCGCGGATCTTTCTTGCCGGTGATGGTTTCCATCTCTGTCTCGTTCACCTTCAGATAATAGGTGTTCTTGAGTACTTTCAGTTTGTCCTGCCAGTCGACGGGATAAACTTTTTCGTCTCTCACCTCGCGCAGATAGCCCTGCACGTCGATAGACACTCTGCCCTTGGTGGCGAGATATTCTACTACCTCGGGCGAGAAGTCGTCGCTCAGCAGGCTGCCCAGATGATACACCTTGGCTTCTACGTCCTTGAGCTGCGGGATGGTGAAGGGGTCGGCCTTGGCCAGCACCCGCTGCGTGCGGTTGTTGGTGTCGATGCCGTAACGGTTCTCAAAGTACACCGTGTGACGGCTCGGATAGAAAAGGGGGTCCACGCCCGCCTGGCGCAGCTTCTTCACCTCGCCCATCTGGCCTTCGCCCACCTTGGTCACCAGTTGGTAACTAACCTTCTCAGGGAGGCGACTAATGCCATACGACATATAAAAAGAGGTGCCACCGGCCATATAGACGGTGTTCTTAGGTGTTACGATCTTATCGCGGGTAATGTGCCCTATGCTGCAAATGTCTTTCATTTCAAAAACGCGTTTGACTGCAAAGGTAACAAATAATTCAATACCATCACACAGAAATGGCCTAAAAAAGTAGTCGCCCTACAGCCTTTGCGCCCGCCACGGCACCCCTTCGCCAACAGGTTTTTGCATAAATCTCAAAAAAAATACGCCATAATGTTTGGGCGTATCGAAAAAACATTGTACCTTTGCATCGCTTTTAACGAAGAAGCCCAGATGGCGGAATAGGTAGACGCGCTGGTCTCAAACACCAGTGCCGCAAGGCATCCCGGTTCGAGCCCGGGTCTGGGTACTCCCAAAAAGTTATCGATCCCTTGTAAATCGCTGATTTGCAAGGGATTTTTCTTTTTCCGCCCCTCACCCTCGCATCCCTCCGCCTCCATGGTCAAGCCGAGCATGGTTCAAGATATTTGGTTAAAAAGTTGTGTTGAGATTTTGATCGAACCAGCGAGCGAAATCGCCGTTTTTGCGCCATCGGAGCGACAAAAACGAGACATCCGCTTGTCGAAAGGCATCTTTGGTGTTGCGATTGGGCATCTTTCGAGCTTCGAAAGGCCAGCTATCGCACCACAAAAGACCATCTTTCGACGTGCGAAACATGCCTAACGGCAAGGGGTAATGTAAGACGAGGAGCGAGCAACGAGCAGCCATAAATCACAAAGCGCTGAACGCCAAGCATTTGCATAACTTTGCTGAGAATAGCGTATTTGCGCCCAACATTGTCTTCGTTGAAAACAAACGTGTAGATTGCCATATAGATTGTTGCGAAAATTCCCAAGGAAACAACGGCAGGAGCCATACCATAAACCCAAATAGCCAACGTCCGCAGGCGAGCCTTGAGCCAAATTGCACCCAGTTTACACAACACCTACAAAAATAGGTATAGGTAAGCAACAAATTGCAGCAAGCAGAGGATTTTTTGGCGAAAAGTGCTTACCTTTGCACCCACGAACCTAATAATAAACCATAACAACTTCCTAAAACATGATGAATTACCTGAAAAAAGTTAGCTTGCTGCTGCTTTGTTCACTCTTTGTCCAAGTGGCGTCGTGGGCGCAACAGGTACAGGTGTCGCCTGTGCCTCAATCGGTTAGCTGGGGCGAGAAGGCCTTCGAGTCGGCCAACGCCAAGTATAGCCTTACCAAGGCCGAAACCACCGACGCCTACGCCGTGGCCTTGCTGCAGGAGAAGCTCACCCTGGCCGACGACGGCATCAGCATCGTGGTGGGCAAGAAAGGCGAAGCGGCCGTGAGCGCCGTGGAGGCCAACATTCCCGAAACGGCTGAGGGCTATTACCTCAAGGTGGACGCCAACGGCATCATCGTGGCTGGCGCCGACGACGCCGGCACCTACTACGGCGTGCAGACCCTGTTGCAAATACTGGCACAGCCCAACGTGATGGAGGTGGAGATCAGCGACTATCCCGCCTGCGCACAGCGTGGCGTGATAGAGGGTTTCTACGGCAATCCGTGGAGCGACGCCGACCGCAAGAGCCAGTTTGAGTTCTATGGCAAGAACAAGATGAACATCTATGTTTACGGTCCCAAGGACGACCCCTACCACCGCACCAAGTGGCGCGAGAACTATCCCGCCGACAAGGCCGCCATTATCCGTGGCCTGGCCGAGGCCGCCAAGAAGAACCACGTGTCGTTTGTGTGGTCGATCCACACGGGCGGAAGCATCTCCAACAGCGAGAGCGACTTCAAGGCCGTGGTGAACAATCTGGAGCACGTCTACTCGCTGGGCGTACGCACCTTCTCCATCTTCTTCGACGACTTTGGTGGCGCCGACGCCAGCCTGCAGGTGGCCGAGTGCAACTATGTTTGGAAAAACTTCATTGAGAAGCACGACGATCTGAACCGCCTCTCGATGTGCCCCACCAAGTATAACGCCGCCTATGCCGGATGGAACAAGAACGACGACTACCTGCGCGCACTGGGCAAGGGCTTGCACAAGGGCATTGAGGTGATGTGGACAGGCGACGGCGTGGCCGACATGATCAACCAGGGCGACCTCGATTTCTTCAAGACTGCCACGGGGGGCATGGCGCCCTTCATCTGGCTCAACTATCCCGTCAACGATT
>OQVQ01000377.1_pt1 | contig 21368 bp, 18 predicted proteins | sample 1691491 | NCBI WGS metagenome assembly OQVQ01 (sample SAMN03418252, study PRJEB22391) | human gut metagenome | biome: human-gut; feature: organic feature; material: feces | host: Homo sapiens | place: Tanzania | collected 2013-01
GTCGGGAGTGAACTGGACACGTTTGAATTCACAGTCTATCGACTTGGCAAGAGCTTTGGCGGCTGTCGTTTTTCCCGTTCCCGGGATATCTTCGAGAAGAACATGCCCCGAGCATAGAGCAGCGATAATGATCTTTTCTATGACCTCGTCCTTGCCTGTTATAACCTTGCATATATTTGCTTTTAAACGATCCGAAAGCGATTTGATATCCATGTCGGCAGCTCCTTTTTATATAATTATTTTTATTATACAACATATCAGATGAAAAAACAAGGGCAAAAAAACGGCTCCGCAAAAATAGCAGAGCCGAAAAATCTTTTATTCTGTTATATCAGAGGGGGATAACTGCGCCGTTTCCGCCGTCGGAGGAAAGATAGTCATAGATGAGCTTTGCGGCTTCCGCTCTTGTGTATGTTCTGTCGGGATCGAATTTTCCGTCCTTGCCGTTTGCATATCCGAGTGCCTTTGCAACTGCGATATATCCGCAGTCAGGGTCAGTATCGGGAATGTCCGTGAACGGCTGCTTGAAAATGCCGTTCAGCTCGTTCAGACCGGAATAGTTTGTCAGTGTTTCGACATAGCATTTTGCGATAAATCTGTTTGATGCGGGATCATCGGTAGGATTTATGCCGTCTGGCAGATCAGCTTCTGCCGGAAATTCCGCAGTTCCGTCCGAGTAATAGTAAACAGGTCCGTATGAAATATCGGAGAGCAGTCTTGAAAAGTCTTTTTCGCTGATAGATTTGTCAGGTTCAAACGAAGAAGAATTGCTGATGAAAATGCCGTAATCAGCCAGCTTCTTCACATATTTTTCGGTTTCCGTATTCTTAATGTCCGGGTAATCCGCAGTAAGCCTTGTTTCGTTTGTTATGCACCAAAAGCTTGAAACTACTGCGCCTGTTGTGCCGTTGATTATAAAATCAGTATTGTATGTGCGGATAATATAGCTGTGGATCTTGTTATCCCTGTCGAAGAACCAGTAATATTTTGTTTCGGGCAAATTATTTGTGATCGCAAATTCCTTGGCTTTATCGGCTGAGATAAGCGCAGATGCATCCTCAAATTCAACCTTTCCTTCAGCCTGATAATCTCCCGAATATGAGAATACCGACTTGTTTGAACGTACAGTAACGGTTATAGTGTCGCCTGCGACCTTTATGCCGTTTACATATCTTGAATAAACATAATCCGCTGAGCCTTTGAATGTGTCTCCTTCGGGCTTTTCGGTAAGCTTGAATGTTGCAAAATCATTTCCCGCAAAATGCTTTGCTGCATTTTCAGCAAGCTTCTCGCCGTCGCTGACGGAAAGCGGCTGGTATGTTACGTTATGATCATATGAAATGTCTTTTGTAAATTCGATGATCTTTCCGGAACGTGCGTCCAAAAGAACATCAAGTGTTACGGTCGAGCCTTTTCTTTCGGCAGTGAATTCCGCATTCCAGCAGTCGATCTTTGCACCGCTGTTAAGGTAATATTTTTCAATATCTGCTTTTGTCAGCTTCAGGTCTTTGTCGAAAACTATGACCTTATCATCTTTGAGATATTTGCTGATATCGCCCTTTTGGATAAGAGTTTTATCCAGCTCGAGTGCGGTAAGCTCTTCATCTGTGAAAAAGCCGTTCATATCCGCAGCGGCAGTGGTTTCATATTCAACATCATCGCTGAAATCAAAATCTCCGTTTGTAAGCTTGCTGTTATCGCCGTAAATGCCGTATTTCTTCTTGTCGCTTTCTATCGTCGGCTTTTTGCCTGTGAATGCATCAAGCTGTGAAACGTCGCTTTTGAATGAAACATCGTAATAGAGCTTTCCGTATATTTTGTCACCGTCATAGATATAGCCATAGTAAGGTTCAAGCTGCATATTTGACTTGATTATGCCGTCAAGCTCTGCGTCTGTTTTTCTGTTTGAAGGGGATACAAGATTGGGTTTCCTGTTGAAGGTGCCGTCCATGTCCAGCACATAAAGCTTTCCCGTATCGCGGTCAACGGTTATATGTCCTGAATATCCGTTCAGAGCAATGCCGTTTGAAGTAAGCGAAAATGACATGGTTACGCCTGCTGCGGAAATGCCCCTGCTTGATATTTCAAGTGATATCCCGTAGGGAAGGTCAGGGTTCAATGCCTTGATATATTTCTCGGCAGATGCTTTCAGCTCGCTATCGGAAAGCTTTCCGAATCTTACGGGAACGCTGTTGTTTATATCTGACAGATAAAAATGTGTGATGTATTTTCCGTCAGTTTCCATCGTGACATAGTTTCCGCTGTCGGGTTCAGTCCATGTAAAATTGAATATCCCTTTATATTCGCTGTGGTCGAAATCCGTGTATTCTGCGGGAACAGCGTAGCGTTTTTTAACAGCTGTGAGTGCGCTTTTCATAGCCTCCGTATCTTTTCCGTTTTCCTCCGAGACATAAGATGCGGGAGCTGTTTTTGCAGCATATACAGGCAGCGTGCATGTGCCTAACATAAGTACAGCGGCAGCTGCTGCTAAGATCTTTTTGTTCATTTGTCAGCACCATCCTTTGCAATTTTCTTCATTATAGCATACAAAGAAAAAAATTCAAGGAGATTTAATATATTGTAATAATGTGTAACCGTAATGTAATAAAAAATCCGCATATGATCTTTTGTGATCATATGCGGAAAAATTACAGCACCTTGCTGAGAAAACTTTTGAGACGTTCGTTTTTAGGATTTGAGAAGAACTCCTCAGGCTCATTTTCCTCGAGGATATTTCCTCCGTCCATGAACATTATTCTTGTTGCGACTTCCTTTGCAAATGCCATCTCATGAGTAACGACAACCATTGTCATGCCTTCCTCTGCAAGGTCACGCATAACATTCAGCACCTCGCCGACCATTTCAGGGTCAAGAGCGGAAGTCGGTTCATCGAACAGCATAACGTCAGGGGACATACAGAGCGCTCTCACAATAGCGATGCGCTGTTTCTGTCCGCCGGAAAGCTGGCTCGGATACGCATTCGCACGGTTTGCAAGACCAACTCTTTCAAGCAGTGTATAGGCTTGCTTTTCAGCCTCTTCCTTGGATTTTCCGAGAAGCTTCATAGGCGCGATCGTGAGATTTTTCATGATCGTCATATGGGGAAAAAGGTTGAACTGCTGGAACACCATTCCCATTTTGCGGCGGTGAAGATTTATATCATTCTTGGGGTCGGTTATATCCTCGCCCTCGAAAAGGATCTGACCGCCTGTGGGTTCTTCAAGCAGGTTGAGGCAGCGGAGAAATGTACTTTTTCCCGAACCGGAGGGTCCGATAACAAAAACAACATCGCCTTTGTTGATAACGGTGTTTATCCCTTTGAGTACATCAAGCTCGCCAAAGGATTTTTTCAGCTCCCTTACTTCGATAACCGCATTATCGTTCACTGGTGCTCAGCCTCCTCTCAATTCCCGCAACGACACGCTGGAGCAGCATTACGATCACAAGGTAGATCAGTGCAACTGCGAACAGCGGCATAAAAGCGTCATATGTCCTGCTTCGGATAATATCTCCGCCCTTTGTGAGGTCCTGGAGAGCGATATATCCGCAGACAGAGGTTTCTTTCAGAAGAACGATGACTTCGTTTCCGAGGGCAGGGAGGACGTTCTTGAACGCCTGAGGCAGGATGATGTGGATCATAGTCTGGGCATAATTGAAGCCAAGACTTCTGCCTGCTTCCATCTGTCCCTTGTCGATGGACATGATTCCGCTTCGGATAACTTCGGCAACATAAGCACCTGAGTTTATACCGAAAGCAATTATCGCAGCAACCGTCTTGCTGACGGTTACTGAGCCGAACACGACAAAGTAGATTATCAGCAGCTGAACAACGGTAGGCGTACCTCTTATCACCGTAAGATACAGTTTGCATATGAAGTCGGCAATTTTTAGTTTTCCTGTTTTATCATGGGTCGAGCGGACAACAGCAATGATAAATCCAAGAACGATGCCGATTATAACAGCAAAAAAAGTTACGACTATCGTTACTTTAAGACCGTCAGCAATGAATTTCCATCTGTCTTCCTTTATGAAATTGGTATAAAATCTGTCTGCGAAGTCTGCAAGCCACTGAGGCATTTGCAACAGTCCTTTCCGATTATTCAGCAGTAATGTACTTATCTATGATAGTCTGGAGCTCACCTGAATCCTTGAGCTTAGTAAGAGCAGCGTTTATATCATCAAGAAGCTCTGTGTTGTCCTTTGCGATAGCAATAGCATATTCCTCAACAGTGAATTCCTCATCAAGGATAACGAGTCCCTCAGTCTGGGATACGAATACCTTTGCAGGCTCGTTGTCGATAACAACAGCATCGATCTTGTCCTGGCTGAGAGCCTGAACAGCCTCGAATCCCTTATTGTAACGCTCAATGTTAGCACCTTCGATGTCGCTTGCGTACTGATCGCCTGTTGTACCGAGCTGAACACCGATATTTTTGCCCTGGAGGTCATCGGGAGATGCGATAGCGGCGCCTTCCTTAACAATGATTACCTGCTTTGCGGTTGTGTAAGGATCGGAGAAATTTACGCTCTTGAGACGGTCGGGATCAACTGTCATGCCTGCGAGACCGATATCAGCCTTGCCGGATGTTACAGCAGGAATGATGGAATCGAAAGCCATGTCCTCGATAACAAGCTCACGTCCGAGCTCCTTTGCGATAGCCTGAGCGATCTCAACGTCAATTCCGACGATTCCGTCGCCTTCGTGGTACTCATAAGGAGCAAATTCGGCATTTGTAGCCATTACAAGCTTGCTCTTGTCATTGGAGCAGCCTGAAAATGCAGCAAGCATAGCAGCTGCGGAAACACAACAAAGGATTTTTTTAAGGATTTTCATAATAACTTCCCTTTCTCAAAATAAAATATAATTCATTATACAGCTTTTTTCTTAACATTTCAAGATGTTGTGATAATTTTTTTCTGACTTTTTTGTACATTTATATATGATCGACAATTAAAATGAATATCATGAGCTGAATAAAATAAGAATTTCTGCCGAAAAATCATTATATATGAAAAAAATCAGCATGTTCGATTGTATTATATATAAATAAGCATAAGGGGGAATCTTACATGAAAAGAAAGATCATTATTATATTGACAGTATTGTGCCTGACTGCATGCGGAAATTCCAATAGTGCGGCAGGGGAGACAGAAGTTGTTTCGGCATCGGACAACGTTTCGGAGGTCATATCCGATACCAAAAGTACAGAAAACGATGAAACATCTGCTCTTGAAGAAGGGTCAGACAGTGATATTCGGCTTGTGGAAATAGTTCCGCCGTGCAGACCGTCAATGGGGATAACGCTTGAACTTCCTGTCGGCTGGAGCTATGAGCTTGCTCAGACGTGCGATGAACCGACAAGCAGCAGTTCCGTATATATAAAGCCCGATGATTCGGCGTCTGAGGGCAGAATAGCTGTTGAGTATGTCGAGGGCGGCATCGGCGTATGCGGAACGGGACTTGAACAGAAAAGCATTGATTTTAATGGATATAAAGCATCGCAGGGAATTTACAGCGCAAATGATGTATGGGATTTTATAATGCTTGAAGATGAATATTTCGGCTGCGTTATATTGAACGATACGGAGTTATACAAGGAATATTCGGAAACGATAGATGATATTTTGTCAACTGTAAGATTTGAATATTACGAGTGATACATTAAATATGGTATATCAAAGATAAATTTACATGTCAGAAACAACAAAAAGTGCGTAAGAATTGCATTGAATTTGTGATGTTATACAAAAATCAAAAATGAAATGAAACAAGAGAAACAGAGAGAAAAAGAGCAAAACGCAGAGATTTCAAGAGAATGAGGGATATATTTTGAAATTTCGGCAAAATGCCTATTGACTTTCGGATCTGCATCGTGTATAATCAATGATGTTGTGTCGGACAGGGACCGCTGCGCTTGCGGCAGTCGGGCAGTCAGAGTTGCAGATTGCCCGTCGGGACTATGCTTCGACGGAAAATATTATTAACGGAGGAATTGACTATGTCAACTTATATGCCAAAGGCAAATGAAATCAGCCGTAAGTGGTATGTTCTGGACGCAGAAGGCAAGTCCCTCGGTAGAGTTGCAGCACAGGCTGCTGCTATTCTCCGCGGCAAGCACAAGCCTACATTTGCTCCTCATGCAGACTGCGGTGATCACGTAATCATCATCAACTGCGCAAAGGCTGTTCTTACAGGTAAGAAGCTGGAGCAGAAAACATTCAAGTGGCACACAGGCTGGATCGGCGGCCTCAAGGAGACCAAGTACAGCGAACTGATGGCTAAGAACCCTGAGAGAGCTATGGAGATCGCTGTAAACGGCATGCTTCCTAACAACACAGTTGGAAGAGCAGCACTTACACGTCTCAGAACTTATGCAGGCGAAGCACATAACCATGCTGCTCAGAAGCCTGAAAACTTTGAATTTTAATTAAGGAGGCAGCAAAGATGTACGAATCAAAACAGTCCTATTTCTACGGAACAGGCAGAAGAAAGCATTCTGTTGCCAGAGTAAGAGTTTACGCAGGCAGCGGTAATATTACAATCAACGGCAGAGGAATTGACGATTACTTCGGTCTTGAAACACTGAAGCTCCTTGTTAGACAGCCTCTTGCTCTTACAGATACACTTGAGAAGTTTGATATTGTCTGCACAGTTGCAGGCGGCGGAGTTACAGGTCAGGCTGGTGCTATCAGACACGGTCTTTCCAGAGCTCTTCTCCAGTATGATGCAGAGCTTCGTCCTACCCTTAAGAAGGCAGGCTTCCTCACTCGTGATCCTAGAATGAAGGAAAGAAAGAAGTACGGCTTAAAGGCTGCTCGTCGTGCTCCTCAGTTCTCAAAGAGATAAGGAAACATCGATTTTTTGTCGATATTGCGTTATTTCTTTTGTTTCAGGAGTTCATTTGGACAACTTCTGGACAGCTAAAAAGTATTTTAAAATCGCTCTGTGTTTTGCAGAGCGATTTTTTTTATGTTGCTTTAACTTCTGTTCTTTATTCAGTTAGCTTTTTCTCAATAGAATCTGCCAACACTTTTCGTGTACTGCTAAGCACATCAGCATAAATATCAGCTGTGACATTGATGTCACAATGCCCTAAATGGTCACTGATGATTTTGAAATCTACACCCATATTCAAAAGCATAGTAGCATTGCAATGTCTTAACTTGTGTAACGTCATATGCTAAAATTCTGTGCCTTTGGTAAAGCGTTTCAGCGAAGTCAAAACAGAACTTCTGTCACGATAATTGCCATTTGCTGATGAAAAATATCATTTCCGGATGTGCATAATTATCACCAAGAGCAATTTTCAGATCATCAGAGCGGCTGATCAGCCGCTCTCACCACAAAGTCATTTTTCTGCGGTTGATTGTTTATAAAGAGTTTTTTCCGCAGAGCCTGTTCTCCTCTGATAAAAATATGATCCCCTTGGTGAAATTCCCGATTTCAGCTTTTTCGGGTCATACCACAAGGGGATCATTTCAAATATGTAAATATATTACGATCACATAAGTCCCGCTTTGATCTTTGCGGAAGTAAGGGTATTACGCATAAGCATAGCAATTGTCATAGGACCGACACCGCCGGGGACAGGCGTTATGTAGCCTGCCTTTTCGGAACATTCAGCAAAGTTCACATCGCCGCAGAGCTTGCCGTTTTCGAGGCGGTTCATTCCCACGTCGATAACAACTGCGCCTTCCTTTATCATGTCGGCAGTAACGAAGTTTGCACGTCCTACTGCTGCTACGAGGATATCAGCACGGCGGCATACCTCAGCAAGATTTTTGGTCTTGGAGTGGCAGATCGTAACTGTGCCGTTCTTATGGAGAAGAAGCATAGCCATGGGCTTGCCGACGATATTGCTTCTGCCGATAACAACACATTCCTTGCCGCTTATATCAACGCCTGTTGACTTGATAAGCTCCATAACGCCGGCAGGTGTACAGGGGAGAAATGCGAAATCGCCGATCATTATTTTTCCGACATTTACAGGGTGGAAAGCATCAACGTCCTTTTCGGGACGGATAGCGTTGATAACAGCCTTTTCATCTATTTGTGAGGGAAGAGGGAGCTGAACAAGTATGCCGTTTACCTTGTCATCGTTATTGAGCTTGTCAACGAGAGCAAGCAGTTCTTCCTGAGTTGTTTCCTCTGGGAGCGCATACTCAGACGATTCAAAGCCTACCTCTGCGCATGCTTTTTTCTTGTTGTTGACATAAACTCTTGAAGCGGGATTGTTTCCTACGATAACAACTGCAAGACCTATCGAGATGCCCTTAGCCTTGAGTGCATCAGCTTCCTCTCTGACCTCAGCTTTTACCTTTGCGGATATAGCCTTTCCATCAATTATCTGTGCCATGTTCATCATTCTCCTTTATATTTTCATTAGTTTCAGGCTCGTCGTCAGTGATCCTGTCCTCCTTGCGGAGAGTTTCCTTTTCTGATTTTTTTGATGCTTTCTTTTCTTTTTCGGCAGCTTCCTTTTTATCCTGTTCCTCTATGAACTTTTTGGATTCTTCCGTATCCTTATAAAACACATAATCACCGACACGCTTTATATGGATCCTTATTCCAATGATAAGGCATACCGACAGTACAAAGCAAACACCCGCAACAAGCTGTGATATTCTGATGTGACCTACCATAAGACTGTCTGTTCTCATTCCTTCGATAAAGAATCGTACAAGTCCGTACCAGCCGAGATACATAAGGAAAAGCTCGCCATCGAATTTGCGGTGCTTTGAATACAGATGCAGGATCAGAAATCCGAGCAGGCAGAGCGTGGACTCGTATAAAAAGCAGGGCTGAACAGTTTCGTAAGCGTCAACTGTAACGCCTGTCTGTGCATATATGCTGTCTGCATTTTTCAGAAGATACGATTGAATACGTCCGCTTGACATTCCGAAAATGCTGTCGGTATTTGCTCCGAAGCATTCGTGATTGAAAAAGTTGCCCCATCTGCCTATTCCCTGACCGATGAGAAATCCCATGCCTGCGAGGTCGAGAAGGGGAGGAAGCTTTACCTTGCGTATCTTTGCGGCGATGCAGCCGATTATCAATGCACCGATAAGTCCGCCGTATATTGCAAGTCCGCCGTCTCTTATAGCAAAAATGCTTTTGAGATCATCCTTATAATCATCCCACATCATGACAACGTAATAAAGTCTTGCGCAGATTATTGCACCGAAAAATCCGGCAAATACGGCATCAAAAGCACGGTCGCTGCTGAGTCCGAAAGATCTCATGCGCTTGAAGCAGTAAATAAGCGCAAGGACAAGACCTGTCATTATGATAAGTCCGTACCATTTTATAGTAAATCCGCCGATAGTCAGCGCATTGCTTACGACATTTATATCAATGCCGAGCTTTGGAAATACGATATTTGACGGTTCAAGCGGTTCCACCTTTGTCAGAAGCTCATAATTCATCTGATCTTTCCTCCTCAGCTTTAGGTTCAATTATCGAAAGTACCGCATTGTTTGTGTCGATAGAGCAAAGCCTTTTCTGAACATCTTCAAAAGTCATTTCAGCGATTATTTCTATTTCATCAAACGGAGAAACCCCGTCCATCTGAGAATTCAGCATGAGTGTAGCTGCCGATTCTACGTCATTAAGCTCACGTATCGCAGATCCGTAGAAGGATTTTTTCAGTGCCTCGAAAGAAGTTTTGTCAAGGCCCTCTGTCTTGCATCGCTCGATCTCTGCTGTGATAACATCATAGACACGGTGCGGTTCTCTTGATTCGCCGCCGAAAAGCGGGCAGAAATATCCGTCTCCCGTAAATACATCAAATGAGAAGGTCGAGTTGATAAGTCCCTCGTCATAATATTTGCGGTAGAAATCCGAGCCCTCATATGAGATGAGTGCAAGAACGAGGTCGGTTTCAAGCTCAGCTTTCAGGCGCTCATAACCATCGAGCGGCTTCATTTTAAATCCGATATAGAAGATAGGTACAGCAACTTCAAGCTTCTGCCTGATTTCCTTTTCATTCACTTCATAAGGCTCTTCATCAAATGCCGAGATCGGGGATGCAGGGTCGTTCGGCTTCAGAAGTCTGTCGCATATCCCGACTATCTTATCCTCATCAACATTTCCCGCAATGCTCAGCACCATATTGTCAAGGTTATAGAAAGTGTTGTAGCATTTGTAGAGCAAATCGGCATCTATCGCATTGATAGATTCAACAGTGCCCGGAATATCTATTTTTACGGGATGGCTCTTGTACATTGCCGTCAGCATATTTGAGAAAACACGCCAGCTTGCGTTATCCTCGTACATTTTTATTTCCTGGGCAATTATCCCGCGTTCCTTTTCGACATTTTCTTCCGTGAAATACGGTTCCTGAACGAAGGACAGCAGAATTTCCAGAGATTCATAGAAATTATCTGTGCAGGAAAAAAGGTAGCAGGTCTTGTCAAATGTGGTGTAAGCGTTGCCCGAAGCACCTGTTTTGGCGTACTGTTCAAATACGGGGCAGTCCTCATTCTCAAACAGCTTGTGCTCCAGATAATGCGCAATGCCGTTCGGTACGGTCAGAAATTCTTTGTCATCGGGAAGCTTGAATTTTGTGTTCACCGAACCGTATTTTGTTCCGAAAAGGGCATGGAAAGTGCTGTAGCTTTCCATTTTCCATATCATGATCTCCAGTCCGGTGGAATGTTTCAGCCTTACAAGCTTTTCACCGCAGCGGCTGTTTTCGATCACTTCTCTTTTTACTATGCTCATTCTTTATCATCATTCCTTTCAGGTGCGCTGTCATCAAGACCTTTCAGGAGATACACTGTATCAAGGGACAGCGATTTTGCGGCATTGATGATATCCTCTGCGGAAACTCTGCCGATCTTTTCACTTTCATCTTCGGGACTGTCGGAAGTACCTCTCATTATCTGACCGAAGTACCATAATGTTATAGCACGCGGACTGTCGGAATTGCTTTTCAGCAGATTTTTTATGGACAGCTTTGCATTTTCGATCTCGCTTTCGGAGATATTTCCCGAGCGCATTTCATCTATCTGATGCTGTATCTCGTTTCTTGCCGCATCAGTATTTGCGGCATCAACACCGCTGTCAATAAACAATGTTTTCTTTTGGAAATTCGGCGATGATGAGCAGTAATAGCAAAGGCTCAGCTTTTCGCGGACATTTGCAAAAAGCTTTGATACGGGAGTTCCCCCGAGGACATGGTTCATGAGCCGCATTGCATAGAAATCATCACAGTTATACTTATATGCCATTATCATTTTGCACTGTATGATATCAAGCTTGTCCTCGGCATATCTGACTTCGGATTTGAGCGGTGAGGGGAGAGCCTTTTCGTTTTTAATCGGGTGACGCTCAGCGGCTGAAAATGCGGATCGGATCTTTTCTTCGGCATTTTCCGGCGTTTCTCCGCCTGCATAGATTATTTCTATCTCAGCCGTTTCAAGCAGCTTCAGATACGCCTTGTAAACCGATTCTGGAGTAAGCTTTTTGACATCTTCGACAGTGCCTTTTACCGATACAGCCGATGGCTCATTTTCGTAGATGATCTCCGATGCGCGCTTGAAGGCATAGCTTCGTTTGTCATTTATTTCGGTAAGTATATCGTCTGTAAGCTCGCTGCATTTCAGTGAAAAATCCTTTTCGGGAAATGCACCGTTTTCAAGTGCGGGACGTGTGACGCACTCAAGTATGGTATCTATCAGCCTTTCGGTGATCTTTTCGCCGTTTAATGCATATCTGTCGCCAATGGTGCTGCCGCTTATCGAAACGATCTGACTGTCGCCCCGTTTTCCGCAGCTGCCGTAAACAGATGCGCCGTAAAGCTCGGTGAGCATACGGTTGAAGTCAGTCTTTGATGGAAAACTTTCGCAGCTTTTGGAAATGATCGTCGGTATAAGTGCATTTGCAGCAGCATTTTCCTTGTTCAGCTGTGTTACGAGAATTACCGTAAAAAAGTTTGTTTTATAACGCTTATCAAGTATGACGGAATAATGGATCCCTCCGCCAAGATCTTTTCTTTCATATTTAACAGACAAGTAATACGCCTCATTTCATAAAACTATAAAAGATATTATACCATACTTCAATGCGGATTTCCACTGTTTTTGCAAATTAATTTTGGAAAGGGGATTATGACATCATATCGTTGACGGTTCAGACTGTCATGATATCGGATTTTTCGCAGTTTACACCGATATTTGCTGAATATCAGCCTGTTTTTTTTATATTCAAAATCAAAAATAAAATCAGAATTTATATTAAGTTTTGAAGAAAATATTGACTTTTACACGGTTTTTGTTATAATATATAATATGTATGGATTTTGGGAAATACTCAGAGTTTGCAGCAAACTATTTCCCGATAACCCGATCGTATGCCGTTTCGGCGGTGTATCTTAAAATTTATGCGGCAGCTGCATGCCGCGGTTTTGGAGAGTTTTATTTATGAAGTGGACAGGACTTAACGAACTCAGAGAAAAATATTTATCATTTTTTGAAAGCAAGGGGCACACACGTCTGCCCAGTTATTCGCTTATCCCTCATGGTGACAACAGCCTTCTGCTGATAAACAGCGGTATGGCTCCTATGAAGAAGTACTTCCTCGGTCAGGAGACACCCCCGAATGTACGTGTTACAACATGCCAGAAGTGTATCAGAACTCCCGATATCGAGCGTGTCGGCATCACAGCACGACACGGCACATATTTCGAGATGCTCGGAAACTTCTCGTTCGGTGATTACTTCAAAAACGAAGCTATCGCATGGGCATGGGAATTTCTGACCAAGGTTCTTGAAATACCTGCTGACAGACTCTGGATCACTATTTTTGAGAGCGATGATGAGGCAGAGCAGATCTGGGAGCAGAAGATAGGTATCCCTCATGACAGAATAGTTCGTCTCGGAAAAGCAGATAATTTCTGGGAGCACGGAAGCGGTCCCTGCGGTCCTTGCTCCGAGATCCATTTCGACAGAGGCGAGAAGTACGGTCCGTTCGAGAGCTTTGAGCAGGCAAGCGACTGCGACAGAATAATCGAGATCTGGAACCTCGTATTCTCCCAGTTCGACAGCGATGGAAACGGCAACTATGCTCTTATGGAAAAGAAGAACATAGATACAGGTATGGGACTTGAAAGACTTGCATGCGTTATGCAGGACGTTGACAACCTCTTTGAGGTAGATACAGTTCAGAATATCATGAAGCATATCGCAAAGATCGCAGGTGTTGAATATAAGAAGGACGAAAAGACCGACGTTTCACTGAGAGTTATCACCGACCATATCAGAAGCACTACCTTCATGGTGGGCGACGGTGTTACACCTTCCAACGGGGGCAGAGGTTATGTTCTCCGCCGTCTGCTCAGACGTGCGGCACGTCACGGAAGACTTCTCGGCATCACAAAGCCGTTCCTTTATGAGGTTGCCGACACGGTTATCAACGAAAATCTCTCCGCATATCCCGAGCTCGGCGAGAAGCGCGAGATGATAAAGAACGCTATCCGCAGCGAGGAAGAATCCTTTGCAAAGACCATCGACAAGGGACTTGTTATCCTGAATGAGAAGCTTGATGCTGTTGTTTCTTCGGGCAATAAGGTCCTGAGCGGCGAGGATGTGTTCCTCCTGAGCGATACCTACGGATTCCCTTATGACCTTACTCTTGAGATCGCAGCTGAAAAGGGTGTAACTCTCGATGAACCCAGATTCCGTGAGCTGCTTGCTGAGCAGAAGAAGAGAGCAAAGGCTGACCATGCTGCAAAGTCCGGCTCTTCATGGGATGAGGATACTCTTAAGATAGACGTTCCCAAGACTGAATTTATCGGATATACCGATTATATGGATGCATATGAGTGCAAGGTCCTTGCTGCTTATGTCAACGGCGAATCCGTAAGCATGGTAAATGACGGCGATGAAGCTGTTATCGTGCTTGACAGAACACCGTTCTATGCTGAGAGCGGCGGACAGGTAGGCGATACCGGCGTTCTGAAGGACGATACAAAGGCATTTGTTGTTTCCGATACAAAGAAGCTTGCAAGCGGACATTTCATGCACATGGGTACAGCTGAGGGTGCTATCTCCGTAGGCGACAAGGTTTTTGCTCAGGTAGATACAGAGCGCAGACTTGCTGTTATGAGAAACCACACAGCAGCGCACCTTCTCCAGCACGCACTGAGAAAGGTACTCGGCGATCACGTTCATCAGGCAGGTCAGCTTGTTGACGGAGAAAAGGTTCGTTTTGACTTCACACATTTCAGTGCAGTTACTCACGAGGAACTTGCTAAGATCGAAAACCTTGTAAATGTCGATATTCTTGCCGCATATCCCGTAACAATGAAGGAAATGCCTATCGAAGAAGCAAGAAAGCTTGGCGCAATGGCACTCTTCGGAGAGAAGTACGGCAATGTCGTAAGAGTTGTTACAGCGCATGAATCCGTTGAATTCTGCGGTGGTACACATATCGACAACACAGCAAAGCTCGGACTTTTCAAGATAATTTCCGAAGCATCCGCAGCAGCAGGCGTAAGACGTATTGAAGCTGTAACAGGTACAGGCGTTCTTTCCCTGATCGCTGACTATAAGTCTAACCTTGACAGCTCTGCGGCTGCACTGAAGCTTGCCAATGCTTCCGAACTTCCTTCAAAGTGCGCAGCTGTTATGAATGAGATCAAGGGACTCGAAAAGGAGATTGCTCAGCTGAACAGTGCTGCTGCATCTGCTAAGACTGACAGCCTTGCAGCATCTGCTACTGATGTAAAGGGCGTTAAGGTAATGACAGGCATTTTTGAGAACACCAAAGCTGATACTCTCAGATCTATGGGCGATCTCGTAAAGGATAAATACTCCGATGCTGTTGCGGTTCTGGCAGCTGTAAACGGTGAATCTGCTCAGTTCCTCTGCGTGTGCGGCAAGGACGCACTTGCTAAGGGTGCTCATGCAGGCAAGCTTGTTCAGAAGATTTCCGCAGTAACAGGCGGTAAGGGCGGCGGACGTCCCGACAGTGCAATGGCAGGTGCGGGAGATGTGTCCAAGGTATCCGAAGCTGTAAATGCTGTTAAGGATATTGTTGCTGATTTCTTAGGCTGATCTGAATAAATATGTCCGTCGGCATATGCCGAAAAAATGCCGGCGGACTTTCTTCTCTATAATTTGAAAGGAATGAAAAACATGGAAGACTGTCTTTTCTGTAAGATAATTGCGGGCGAGATCCCAAGCAAAAAGGTTTTCGAGGACGATCAGGTTTATGTTTTCGAGGATATCGCTCCTGCTGCGCCTATCCACTATCTTGTTATCCCGAAGAAGCATATAAAGAGTGCGGCTGAGATCAATTCCGAAAATTCCGCTGTTGTTGCTCATATCTTTGAAGTGATCTCAAAGCTTGCTGCCGATCTTAAGCTTGACGATGGCTTCAGAGTTGTCACAAACTGCGGTGACTGTGCAGGTCAGAGTGTTAAGCATCTGCATTTCCATCTTCTTGCAGGCAGAGAATTTACATGGCCCGCAGGCTGATCACGGAGGAATAATGTAGTATGGAAAACAAATATTATGAAATGACGATCGCAGGCTGTAAAAGAAGGCTGCCCCTTTGTGCTGTAAATGATACGCTGGATATTGCTGCATTTATAATGTTTTCGGATGTTGAGATAACTGTTGCATCGGCAAAGGCTCTGGCTGAAAAGGCTCCTGAATGCGATGTTATCATCACAGCAGAGTGTAAAGGTATTCCGCTTGCATATGAAATGGCAAAGCAGATGGGCATACCATATGTTGTTGCAAGAAAATCAACAAAGCTCTATATGATCAATCCCGTATGTGTAAAGGTGAAGTCCATTACAACTGCGGCAGAGCAGACACTTTACATTTCCGAGAGCGAAGCAGAGATGATGAAGGGTAAGAGAGTTCTTATTGCCGATGACGTAATAAGCACAGGTGAGAGTCTTGCTGCTATCGAAAAGCTTGTTGAAAGTGCTGAGGGAAATATTGCAGGAAGATGTGCAGTGCTCGCAGAAGGCGATGCTGCTGAAAGAAATGATATTTTCTATCTGGAGAAGCTGCCGCTTTTCTTTAAGTAATTTTTTCGGAGGAATAAAAAATGGTGCGTAAAATGGCATATGTTGGCTTTTCATATCTTGCCGGTATGCTGTTCGCATCATTTTTTTCTTTTTATGCGCTGATGTGCGTTATGACACTTGTTTTTATCGTGTGTGCGGTATTCTATTTTGCAAAGGTCAGACACTCGTCCGGAAAAAGACGCGAAACGTTTGATGCGGCGGTTCTGACAATGCTTGTCTGTGCTGTTTCGGCATCTGTAGGAATAATACTTTACAGCTCATACGACAAAAATGTATATGAAAATGTTGTTTCATATGATGGCAAGGAGATATCCTTTACAGGCGAAATAACGGATCTCAGGCAATACGATTCAGGATTCTCGTTTTATACGGCAAAAGGAGAGATAGAGGGCAATACAAAAGCTGCTGTGACTTTTTTCAGCGAAAATGATATATGTGAAATAAGCGACCGGATATGCGTGATAGGAAAATGTGAGGCATTGAATGACAGCTGGAAATTTCCGGAGAAAAGCTATTACAAGTCAAAGGGAATCTTTGTAAAAATAGCCGAAATATCATCGCTTGAAGTACAGAAAAACAACAGCTTTACAATTGTTAGCGCACTTAAGGATTACAGGGACAGAATATGTACGGAAATACGTAATTTCCTTCCGGGACAGGAAGGTGCTGTCATGCTTGCGATGCTTTTCGGCGATAAATCAGAACTTGATGACAGCGATAAAATCTGTTTTTACCGCTCGGGAATAGGTCATATCATGGCTGTTTCGGGTGCGCACATGGTTATAATTTCAGGCTTTGTCATGGGACTGCTCTCAGGTCTGCATCTCGGAAGGATAGAAAAGCTTATTCTTCTTGCGTTTGTTGTGCTGCCTTTTGCAGTGATGGTGGGTTTTACTCCGTCTGTTGTGCGTTCGGTCATTATGATATTTATTGTGTACAGTGCTGATGCTTTCAAGCGTCAGGGTGATACTATGAATTCGCTCGGGATCGCAGCGATCGCACTTACGCTCAATAATCCGTTCTGCGTGCGTGATCCGTCGTTTCTTATGTCTTTTGCGGGAGTTATCGGAATAGGTGTTATTGCACCCGCTATTCTTGATGCGGTAAAAACGGTATATAAGAAGCCCGATGATTTTACTTCCGCACTTGTAACATCATTCGGTGCGACACTTGCTGTCTATCCGATATCAGTTTTCTTTTTCGATGAAATGTCAGTGGTTTCGCCGCTTATACAGATATTGCTTATGCCTCTCTGCACGCTTATATTGTTCTGCGGCGCAGCTGTGCTTGTGACGGGCGGTGCAGTATATCCGCTGCTTTTTATCGGAGGATCGGCAGCGCATATTGTTTTAAATGTCTGCCGTTTTTTCGGAGAACGACCATGGTCATATATCCCGCTGAGCGGAAAAGTTCCGAAGATCGGTGTTGTTGTGATAGCACTGCTGGCGGTATCGGCGGGACTTCTGAGAGGCAGAAAACGCTGTGCATGGGCGGCATCTATGGGATTTATACTTATGATCGCAGCCGCTTCAGTTGAGAGGATGAATCTTTCAGGATCAGTTACAGCTGCTGTCATCGGTGACGATAGGTCGTCTGTATGTATAGTCCATGATGGATTCAAAGCGGCTGTTATTGACCTGAATTACGGAGAAAAGTGTGCATCTGCCGCAGCTGATTATCTGAACGAATATGGCATCTCCACGGTTGAGGCTGTTATTTTCCCAAGAGGATACGGCGATAAGGATCTGACATTTTCCGAGAAGTTGTCCATGTTCGGAGAATTTACGGCAGTTGTGCCGACGGGAAAATATTATTCCGAATGCCCGAACGGTGCGCCGATATATGTTACATACGGAAAAACCGAGCTTGACACTGATTATATGTCCGCAGAGATACTTTCCGATGAAGTTGTCCTGCTGCATATAAACGGAACGGATATCCTTCTTGACAGCGGTGAGAATACAGAATACAGATCAGCCGTAAATCCCGATATTTCGGTTTGTTACGGCGGCTACAACACAAATGCGCAGGGTATAAATACGGAATACATTTCATATCCTGACGGAAAGTACAAAACGGAGGTAATGAGCTTTGGCAGCGGTTTCTGAATCGGAATTTTTTTCATTCTTAAAAAGCGGAAAGCTTTCAAAGGTCTACTGGCTTTACGGAAAAAACTATGCCTTTTCGGAGCAGTGTGCAAAGAAGCTTGTTTCTAAGATCGTAAAAAAAGGCGATGAAACATACAATCTTCACAGTTTTCAGGGAGCGGGACTCGATGTCGGTGAGCTTTCTGAGGCTTGTGAGATGCTGCCTGTATTTGCGGATCATAACTGCTGCACTGTCTGTGACCTGAATGCGGATCAGCTTTCGGCGGATTCGATAAAAGAGCTTACAGCGGTGATATCTGACCTCCCAGAAGAAACTGTACTCATTATATACAATACATCCGCCGACATATGCGACGGAAAAAAATATCCCACTCCAAAAAATAAAAAGGTACTTGACGTTGTTTCCAAGGTCGGCGTTTCATGCAATTTTGAACTGAAAAAGCCTGCCGATCTTGCCAGATCTCTAAGCGCAAGGGCTGAAAAGCTTGGCTGTTCGCTTTCACAGCAGAACGCTGCATACCTTGCCGAGCTTTACAATTCAAATATAATTATGCTCGATAATGAGCTTGACAAGCTTGCGGCTTATGCTGACGGCAGTGAGATCACCCGTGAAACGATAGATCTCCTCTCGGCAGATCAGCTGGACAGCACGTCTTTTGATCTTGCAAGGGCTATAACCATGTTTGACAGCCGCAAAGCCATGACTTTGCTAAATGAGCTGTTTATCCAGAAAACCGATCCTATATCTATTTTATATGCAGTAACTTCGGGACTTATGGATATGTACAGAGCCAGACTTGCGATAGGAGCGGGAAAATATATCGACGATGTTATCAAGGATTTTTCATATCCCAGAACAAGGGAATTTGTAATTAAAAACGCATTCCGTGACGTAAGGCAGATACCTCTGCCGCGTATACGGAACTGCGTCAGAATTGCCGCAGAAACAGACAGACTCTTCAAATCATCTGCGGCTGATCCGCAGGTCTTACTGCAGGAGGCAATAGTTAAAATGCTTTCTCAGCCTGCGAGATAGGTAAGGGAGGGTCTGCGAACCTTCCTAAGAAAGGATGTTAATTATCTATGCTTCATACCAATATGGCGGTCATTGTCGAGGGAAAGTACGATAAGATCAAGCTTTCTTCGATAATTGATGCTGTTATTATACCTACCAACGGCTTTGGTGTATTCAGAGATAAAGAAAAAATGTCACTTATAAGGTATTATGCTTCCAATACGGGAATAATAATCATGACAGATTCGGATACTGCGGGATTCAAGATCCGCAATCATATCAAAGGTTCAGTCGGAAATGCAAAGGTTGTTAATGTGTATATACCCGATATTTACGGAAAGGAACGGCGCAAGACCGAGTATTCCAAGGAGGGAAAGCTTGGAGTTGAGGGTGTTCCGGACAAAATAATTATTGAATCCTTAAAAAAAGCGGGGATATCTTTTACAGATAAGACAGAACCTTCTCAGCCGATCACAAAGCTTGACCTGTTTGAGGACGGTCTTTCAGGCGGCAAGGAAAGCTCGGAAATGCGCAGGCTGCTGCTTAAGCACCTGGGACTTCCTGAGCTTCTGACAACCAACAGCATGCTTGAAGTCCTGAATGTTATGCTGACAAAAGAGCAGTATAAGGAAGCAGTCAGAGCAATAGAAAAAAATATACCTGTCAAGGAGTAGCTATGGTTTTTTCCAGTCTGATTTTCTTGTTTTATTTTCTTCCGATCGTTATGATCGCATACTTTTTCTCGCCTCCAAAGGTCAGAAATATCATTATCCTCGTTTCGGGAATTGTATTCTATGCGTGGGGAGAACCCTTTTATATCCTTATCATGCTGCTTTCCACGGCGATCGACTATACGGCGGGACGGCTGATAGACAAATACGATAAAAACGAAAAGCTCAGGCGGCTTTGCCTGATAGTGTCAGTCTGCGTCAATCTGGGACTGCTGAGTGTTTTCAAATACGGAAGCTTTTTCATAACAAACATAAACGCTCTGCTTGGCACGAATATCCATGATCCGCAGCTGCCTTTGCCTATTGGAATTTCGTTCTACACCTTCCAGTCGATGTCATACACGATTGATCTTTATATGCGCAAGATCAAGGTGCAGAAGAACTTTTTCAGCTTTGCGGCGTATGTGACGCTTTTCCCGCAGATCGTAGCAGGACCTATCGTCCGCTATGAAGATGTTGCAAAGGAGATTGATGACAGAAGCGTTACTATCGGAAAGGTGAGCGAGGGAATTGCCGTATTCCTCAAGGGACTCGGCAAAAAGGTGCTTCTTGCGAACAACATAGGTCTTGTCTGGTCACAGATCAAGGCTATGGATTACAGCAGCATTTCTGCACTTACTGCGTGGATAGGAATTCTTGCATTCACATTCCAGATCTATTTCGATTTCTCGGGATATTCCGACATGGCGGTCGGTCTCGGAAAGATGCTTGGATTTAATTTCCCGAAGAATTTCGATCATCCGTATATTTCAAAAAGCGTTTCCGAATTCTGGAGAAGGTGGCATATCACGCTCGGTGCATGGTTCCGCTCATATGTATATATACCGCTCGGCGGAAACAGAAAGGGTACGTTCAAAACTCTCCGAAACCTGCTTATTGTATGGGCGCTGACAGGTTTCTGGCACGGAGCAAGCTGGAACTATATCGTATGGGGACTTTACTTCGGCATTCTTATTATAATAGAGAGGGTCGGCTGGGGCAAGATACTGGAAAAGCTGCCGTCCCCGGTGAGCATGCTGTATACGTTCTTCATTGTGGTTATCGGCTGGGTATTTTTCGATATTGACGGAATGATGCCCGCAATCAGCTACCTTAAAGCGATGTTCGGAGGCACCGGCATTGGGGTGGATCAATTCTCACTGTATACTCTCGCATCAAATGCTGCTATCTTTGCGATATGCATCTTCGGTTCGACCGACTGCTTTGATTATCTGCGCGATAAGCTGAAGGATAAAAAGCCTGAGATGGTTACGGCACTCACACCCGTGCTTCAGCTTTGCATTATGGTGCTCTGCACAGCATATCTTGTAGATGCAAACTACAATCCGTTTCTTTATTTTAAGTTTTAAGGAGGGCGGAAAATGTCAGAAAACAAAAAGAAAAAACGCCCTCTCGATGTGAAGGCGATAATAAATTCAGCTGTTTTTTTCGGATTTATAGTCATCTTCGGAATACTCACTCTGGTTATGCC
>OQVQ01000379.1_pt1 | contig 21337 bp, 19 predicted proteins | sample 1691491 | NCBI WGS metagenome assembly OQVQ01 (sample SAMN03418252, study PRJEB22391) | human gut metagenome | biome: human-gut; feature: organic feature; material: feces | host: Homo sapiens | place: Tanzania | collected 2013-01
CCGATCGCACGAACGGTATTTAACTGCTCGTGCGATACTGAACTTACTGTATAAGTTGCTGTAGTGTTTACTTTGCGAGTGCCTTTATGACTTCTTCGATCATATTCTCGCTGAATACCTTGTAGCCTGCGTTTCTGAGATATTCGACCGCAAGTCCCTGTCCCTCGATGATCGTATCCGTGAAGGTGCCGTCATATATGTGGGTGCTTCCGCAGGAGGGGCTGTCTTCTTTCATTATGCAAAGGGCAACATCGTTTTCCTTTGCAAGTCTTAACGCCTCGTTTGCGCCTTTTGTGTACTGCTCGGTGCAGTCGCCGCCTACGCAGCTCATCACCTTATTGCCTGTACGCTGACAATCGGGACGTGGGGTCGGAAGACCGCCGAACACTTCGGGACATACCGGTATCAGTCTGCCCTCTTCTTTCCACTTAAGGAACTGTGGGTGCAGACACGGCGTATCGCCGTCATCATAGCGGCAATGCCAGCCGAAAAGGCAACCGCTTACAAGTATTTTCTTTTCGCTCATATATACCGCCTTTCAGCTTCCGGAGTGATCCGAAACCGTGAATTACTTGGTGAACTGGCTCTTCTTGTAGCAAAGTACAAGACCTGATCTCTGATATACCTGAGCTACTTCGAGAAGCTCCATACCGCCTGCATTGGCATTGATAAGGTTAGAAACCCACGTTACACCGAAGTCAACTGTACCGTTGCTTACTGCAACTGTTTCTGAAACGTCACCGCCGCCGCTTACGATCTCTACGTTAAGGCCGTTGTCCTTGTAGTAGCCCTTGTCAAGTGCTACATAGTAGCCCATGAACTGAGCCTGCGGTAACCATTTAAGCTGAACCTTGAGGTCAGACTTCTCAACTGCTCCGCCGTCATATGTCAGATAGTCGGAAGAACGGATGTCATCAAGTGTAAGCTTAGCGAGCTTGTCTGCCGCTGTAGCGTCATCAAGCTTGATGTACTGCTTAGCAAGGTCAAGTGTCTGTTGCATAGCCTCTTCGTCCATCTTGCCTACATCCGAAGCTGAAACCGTATTGCCCTTTGTATCGGTCGTTACGAGCTTTGCGACCTCTGAAGCCATATACTTCTGGTGGTCAGCCGATACCGATGAGCCGTACTTGAATACGATTTCTGCGGCTTCATCGGGATGCTCGCACGCATATGTCCAGCCCTTCATTGATGCGGCAACGAATGCCTTTACTGTGTTGGGGTTGTTCTTTGCGAATTCCTTTGTGCAGAACAGGTTATCCTCAAGCATTGCAACGCCCTGATCGTTCATATCAATGACACCGATCTCATCGCCGTAGTTATAACCGCCGTCATAGCTGTTCTTGATAAGGCCAAGCTCGTTGAATGTCATTGCCGATGCCAGTGTGATAGTATCCTTATCTATCTGATCCATTGTGAAGTCCATTGTGATATAATCTGTGGGCAGACCGTACTTTGAAAGCAGAGCCTGAATTTCGTACTCGTTGCCGAGGCCCCAGTTGCCGACCTTGTTTTCGCTTGAAGCCTTCTTGATTATCTCTTCATCGCTCATAAGGCCTGTGCTTTCCGAAGAACCCTCTGCGGCGCTTGAAGAAGCGTCTGCCGATGCGGCTGAGCTTTCTGCTGTGCTGCTCGATGAGCTGTCACCGGAACAAGCGGTGAACGATGTTGCAAGACAGCTTGCTGCGAGTAATGCTGCTAACACTCTTTTGTTTTTCATAATGTTTCATCCTTTCTCGTCTTTTAAAATAGGTTTTAGTTTATCTGAAACCGCCTTATCTTGCACGGCGGTTTTTCAGCACGATCGCCTCAACTGTGAGAAGTATAATGTACATCAGTATGCCCATTACGCAGGCTATCGTTATGTATGCCCACGCTGTCGGGAACTGACCCTTGACTATGTTCTCTCTTATCTGTCTGCCGACACCGATTACCTGCTCTGCGAAGTATTCGCTTACTACCGCACCGATTATACAGGACGGAACGCTTACTCTTAGAGCAGTGAATACATAGGGCAGTGAGTTCGGGAGCCTCAGCTTGAAGAACATTTTCAGCTTGCTTGAACCGTATGATGCAAACAGATCCTCCGAGAACGGTTTTACCTCCGTCAGACCTCTGTATGCGTTTACGCTCATCGAAGCTGTGCAGAATATCGTAACGGTGATTATCTTAGCCACCGTACTTCTTATATCTACCACGCTCGACAGATCCCTTGTCCAGTTGTTGATGACCGGAGCGAGCGCTACGAGCGGGATAGCATTGAATGCGGATACTATTGTCAGACCGCCCATGCCCCACTTCTTGAATACCGCACCGGCAACGCCGATGAAGTAACCGAGTATCGAGCCGAGTACAAGTCCTCCGAGCGCCACTATAAGAGTTGATGCTATCTGCGGTAACATATTTGTGAAGTTATCGCCTATTATCGAGCCTATTCTTGTCGGGAGCGGAAGGATTATCTCATCCGTTCCGAACAGTGCGTGCAGAACCTTTGTCTGCCACAGTGTGAATATCAATGCTCCGAACAGTACGGGAAGACCGACTGTTGTTATGATGTTTTTGATTGCCTTGCCTTTCAAGTACGATCAGTCCTTTCCTTACTGTGCTTTTTTCTTTGCCTTTCTTTTCGCCGGTGTTATCGCTCTTTCAATAACGCCCATAAGATAGAAGCTAAGCACGCCTATAACGGCACTGAATATTACTATATCCCAGAATACGAATCTTGTCATCGAGCCTTTCAGCGACTGGGAGAGCATACAGCCGAGACCGTTGCCGCCCTGAAGCGTATCTACAAGGATAGATGCCGTTATCGCCATAGGTGCCGAGATCTTAAGACCTGTGAAGAAGTAGGACATTGCCGACGGGATAAGCATCTTTGTGTAAAGCTGGAACTTGCTTGCGCCGTAGGATCTCATCAGCTCGTGTCTTTCACGGCCGACCGACTTGAAGCCTGCCAGCGTATTTGTCGAAACTGGGTAGAATGTGAGAATTGCGGCGATTATGATTCGTGCGCTTGATATATCGCCCGTTATCGAAAGTACGATAGGCGCCATACCGAGAATAGGTATCATCTGGATTATCATAAGATACGGGAACGCTATCTTTTCGACTATGTGCGACAGATGCATCAGCAAAGCCAGTATGTAGCCCAGCACCATACCGATTATAAAACCGATAAGCGCTCTTGAAAGCGTTTCTGCGGCACTGGAGAAGACCAGTGTTGCTATCGTATCGCCCGAACCGGTTATCGACTTTGTATCAAAGAATGAACCGATTATCTGGTACAGATGCGGAAGAACGTTTACGGGTGTACGCTGTGTCGCTCCTACTATGAATGCGCATATCTCCCATATCACTACAAGACCCAGCACCCATACGGCAGTTACTATGCCTTTGGAGGAAGTTATCCTTTTTATCATCTCTTAACGCTCCTTTCGGCTTTATATACCCTCGAAGCTGTTTCTTACCTTCTCAACAAGAGCGGCAAACTCGGGAGTACCTCTCATATCTGCGTTTCTCGGTCTGGGAAGATTAACGTCCACTATTGCGGATAATCTGCCCGGATGAGGAGATAAAACGCAGATTCTGTCGGACATATATACCGACTCGGCTATGTTGTGAGTTACGAAAAGCACCGTCTTGTTTGTCTTTCTCCATATTGAAAGCACATCGTCGTTTAGCTTTTCTCTTGTGAACTCGTCAAGTGCAGAGAACGGTTCGTCCATCAGCAGTATGTCGGGCTGTATCGCAAGCGCTCTTGCTATGCCTACTCTCTGCTGCATACCGCCTGAAAGCTGTCCGGGGTAGCTGTTTCCGAATTCCTTGAGTCCGACAAGCTCCAGTACCTGTTCGATACGGCTCGCCTGCTCCTCTTTCGGAACCTTCATCATCTCAAGCGGAAGTCTTATGTTCTTTCTTACTGTTCTCCAGTCGAGAAGCACGGGGTTCTGGAACACGATACCGAACTTCTGCTCAAGTCTTGTTTCTCTCGGTGTCTTGCCGCAGACCGTAACCTCGCCTGAGGTGGGGGTCAGCAGATCCGATACTATACGAAGAAGTGTGGACTTACCGCAGCCCGAAGGGCCGAGAAGCGATATGAACTCACCTTTCTGAATATCAATGCTTACATTCTTAAGTGCCTGTACCGGATTTCCCTTGCTGTCCGAGAACACCATACTGACGTTCTTTACCGAAATCTCCGGTGCATTTACCTTTTCACTCATTTCTAAGCACTCCTTTCTTTCCCGTTTTGCAAGTCTTATCTTTTTATTCCTGCAAAACAAAACGGCACAGAAATCACTTTCTGCGCCGTTGCAAGTTTCTTTTTGTTTTATTTCACTGTTTCCTTTCGGTTTAACTGCATTATATCACGCTTAAAATCGCATTGCAATAGCATTTGTACTGAATTGTGCAGAGTGCCTAAAGAAAGACGATTTGTTTGTGCTGTAGTTGAATTTTGCAATATTCTCTTGACAATTATGCAAAACCGTGCTATACTCTATATCAATAAACGAGATGAACACCGCCGAAGCTGTCGGGAAACAAGGGAGCTTTGGCGGTTTTTGCTATCTTAAAAGAAAAAGAGGTGAGAATATGTCAATTACAGTATCAAAGCTATGTGCAAATGCACAGGCGAATTACGTTATGAAGCTCGTTGCGGGAAAAGAGGGACTTGGAAACTACGTCCGCTGGGTGCATCTGGTTGAAAACGCCGATGTGTCGCCTTTTCTTCACGGCAACGAAATGGTCTTTATGACAGGGGTCGGAGTAAACGATGAAGGTCACCTGCTGAGGTTTGTCGAGGAACTGATAGAAAAACGCTGCAGTGCTCTTGTTATCAACACAGGTAAATATATAATGAGTATACCGCAAAGCGTCAAGGACTGCTGTGATATTAACTCCCTGCCGCTGTTTACTGTTCCGTGGGAGGTAAAGCTGATAGATATAACCTACGACTTCTGCCACAGGATAGTAACGGGCGAGGAGATAGAAACGGCGCTTGCCACCGCTCTAAGAAACCTTATATTTTCGCCGGAGAACGAGGCAGGATATAAATCGACGCTTGAACGGCGCAGTTATTTCCCGTCATCTGACTATTGCGTAGGCGTATGCGGCTTTTCCAAAACCGAGCTTGGCGACGATGAGCTGAAAAAAGCCGCCGCAAGTGCTATGCAGAAGGTACTGAATACAAGCGGCAGGCAATTCAGCTTCTTCTTTCAGGATAAAAATCTTGTGACAGTATGCCCCGACTGCAAGGAGGAGGATGTACGGAAGATTCTTTCGACATTTGATACCATTTTCAATTCGGGCAGAGAGGGAGCGACGCTCACCTGCGGCATAAGCCCGTCAAAGCAAGGGTATGCGGCTATCTCGGACGGCTACCGCAAGGCTGTAATGGCACTCAAGGTAGCCACCCTGCACGGCGAAAGCTGCGTAGGCTACAGCGATATGGGCATATACAAGCTGCTTGTACATATAAAAGATACATCGGTACTGCACGAGATATATGACGAAACGCTGGGTACGCTTGAAGAATTCGACAGCGCAAACGGCACGGATTATATGGAAACGCTCAAGTGCTATCTTGAAAATGACAGCAGTGTGCAGGAGGTCGCAAGGATTACATTCGTTCACCGCAATACAGTAAACTACAAGCTGAGAAGGATAAAAGAGATACTGGGCTGTGAACTGAATTATGAGGACAAGCTAAGGCTTATGCTTTCATTTTTTATAAAGGAGTTTTTATAAGCTGTGCCGTAGTTTAAGTATATTGTGCGGCGGCTCATTGAAGTAGCCGCATGACGCATATATAATAAAGACACCGACAGTTTTATATGAGGACGAAAGGAAGGATATATTATGACAGCACCCTATGAAAATGCAGAATTCATCGAACTTGGCACGATAATGCCGCCCGAAAAGTTCAGAACGGTACTCCCTGAGGACAGGGATGCGCCCGGAGGCCTTACAGAGCAGAAGGTAGTTATCGAGTTCCGCCGTGACTCTCCGATCTACTCGCAGCTTTTACCGTGCTTTCGGGGAGCAATGTTCGTTTACGGCTTTTTACGCAGAGGAAAAGGGCTGAGAGCTTTATTCGGAGATAAGTATGACGAGATAAAGGAAAAGCTCAAGGTATCCCTTCACGAATGGGAGGATAAGTTCCTGCTCGACTTCTATGTCGATGATACCTATTCAAAGTCTTATTTTGTAAAGAGCGAGGAGGTGCTGTATTTATTACAGCACTGCAGGAATCCGCAGATAACGAAGTTTGATTGAGTGCAAAAAGAAAAACGGGCATCGGTCGTAAGCGGCCGATGCCCGTTAGCTTTATCGGGTTGTTTTTACTGTAAGCTCTTTACTCCATGAGCTGTACTGTTTTGTGTTTCCGTAAGTCTTATATGCTCTGATTCTGAATTTATAGTTTGTGCCCGGCTTTAAGCCCTTTACGGTATAGCTTATGATTGTTGCCCTGTTCGGTGAGGATATTGTAAGCCATTTGCCGTTTTTATACTGCTGAAGCTGATAACCGCTTGCGGTAGTACCCTTGCTCCACTGCAAAGTAACACTTGTGCTTGATCTTGATCTTACCTTGAAGCCGCTCACACCGTAGGGGTTTGTGTTGACCTTAAGCTCACTGCTCCACGAGCTGAACTGCTTTGTATTGCCGTAGGTCTTGAATGCTCTTATACGGAATCTGTAGCCTGCCGTGCTTGCCTTTAAGCCCTTTACGGTATAGCTTGTAACGTTTGCACCGGTTACAACGGCTGTATTTGCCCATTTTCCGTCCTTGTACTGTTGAATCTCATATCCATCCACAGTATTAATTGAATTCCAGCCGAGTGTTACATATGTACTTGAAATTGTTCTTGCTTTAAATCCTGTGACTGCGGCGGGCGTGTCAGCTATAATTTCAAATTTTATGTTGTTGTCTACGGCATAAGCCTGAGCGGCGGAATTTTTGTATCCGCGTATTTTGAAGCCGTCAACTTTCTGATCGGCGGTCACATTTATCTTATGATAGAAGCCGAGAGCCTTTGTACCGATATAGTTTACGGTTTTGGGCACTGTTATTGATTTAATGTTGATACAACCGTAGAAAGCATTGTTTTCGATAGTCACAAGTTTTGACGGGAGAGAAACGCTTGTCAGATTTTCAGCCTTATAGAAAGCGTAGGGACTTATGGTGTATGTTTTTGCAGATACAGTAAAAGCTGTTCCTGCCTTCTTCGCCGGGTACAGTAAAAGGCTGAACATATCCTTTGTGTATAATGCGCCGTTTTCGGTGCAGTAAGCGGCGTTGCCCGATGCAACGGTTATTGACGCAATTTTTCCGCATCGGCTGAAAGCGTTGTTTCCGATTGATTTAACGCTTGCGGGGATGTTGATTTTACTGAGCGAAGCACAGTCTTCGAATGCGTAATCGCCGATGAATTTTACTTTCGACGGTATGGTTATATTATCAAGAACATCGCAGAAATAGAAAGCGTTAGCTGAAATTTCTTCAAGATTTGCCGGCAGATTTATACTGCTGAGCGAAAGACACATTTCAAATGCGCCCTGATCGATAGTCGTTACAGTAGATGGCAGAGTGACATTCCGGAGAAGAATACAGCTTGCAAAGGTCTGCATATCGATCGTCCTTACGCCTGTCGGTATGCTTATACTTTTAAGCGACTTGCAGGCATAGAAAGCCTGCTTTCCGATATAGTCGAGCTTTGTCGGCATATTTACCGTAGCCAGCGCATCACACCAGTAGAACGCCTTTTCTCCGATACCTGTTATTCCGGCGGGGATTGTAATTGATGTGAGCTTAGGGCAGTGGGCGAATGCGCCGTTCGGTACAGCCTTCAGCGTTGAAGGGAGCTTTACCGATGTCAGCGAACTGCACGAACTGAATATATTATCCGCCAGCTCCGGTATGCCTTCTGCAATCGTGACAGATATGATTTTTTCGTTGCCGTTGAAAATGTTTTCTACCCTGCCTACATTTCTGTCTCCGATTTTTGCGGGAACGTCGGCTTTTATATCATCACCGACATATTTTACGATAGTTGCGGTCCCGTCATCTGCTAACTTATACTCATAGTAGCCGTCCGATGCGATGATCTCGTCTGATGCTGCGGCGCATACCGCACATATAATACCGAGTGCGAGTAATGTTATCGCTGTGGTGATCCGTTTTACAAATTTCATCTGTATTTCCTTCTTTCACGTTTAGTTATATGGTTTATATACAAAAAGGCATAGTTCCCCGCAGAACTATGCCGATATGACAAAAATATACAATTTTAAGCTTAATGCGAAAATATCTGTCGTTTTCATACTGTTCCCTTGACAAAAGATTTTGTTATTAAACTTTTCTTTCCAAAGGAAGTATAGCATAAATGCGGATATTTGTCAATAAGCGGGCAAAGCCGTGCAAGCCTACTGGTCAAGCCTGAAATGCACGGGTATGCCGTTTCGGTAATCTATCTTCGGCTCGCCCTGTATAAGAGGCAGGAAGTAATTCAGTGCGTCTATCGTAACGTTGTTTCCCTCGGGGGTTATCCATTCCTTCGGGAAATATTTAGCCTTGTTTGCGCATTCTCTTACGTCAAGCGGAGCGATGCCGACACGGTAAGGATTGTTGCTGATCCGTCTGAATCCCATCATTACGCCGCTGCCGCCGTATTTCAGTGCCTCGTTCACAGCCGCCGCACCTATTCTCCACGCTTCGTCAAGGTCGGTCAGAGAGGCTATATGCGAGCCGCACCTCTGCATTACGTTAAGTTCTATCGAACGCACCTTGCAGCCCATATGGTCACGGGTAAGCTCTTCAAGATATTTTCCGACACCCGACAGATATTTATGACCGAATGCGTCGGTGGCTTCCGAGCGGCTCGCAAGGCAGTCTATGCCCTCGGATACGGCAACGATAACAGCCTTGTATCTTTCGGATATTCTTTTCACGTCTTCAAGGTAACGCTCCTGCGAAAAATCGCTTTCGGGAAGATATATAAGGTGGGGAGCGGGTTCGCCGTTTGCACGCAGTACACAGGACGATGCCGTGAGCCAGCCTGCGTCACGTCCCATTATTTCTACTATCGTAACTGACGGAATGGAGTATACCCTGCTGTCACGGATGATTTCCTGCAGTGTTGTCGCAACGTATTTTGCCGCAGAGCCGAAACCTGGAGTATGGTCGGTAAGCGGTAAATCGTTGTCTATCGTTTTCGGCACGCCGACAACCTTTATATCAATGTGGTTTTCTCTGAAATAAGCGTCCAGCTTCATTACTGTATCCATCGAATCGTTGCCGCCGATATAGAAAAAAGCCTTTATATCATACTTTGCAAAGGTCTGCGTGATACGCTTGTAGTCGCTGTCATCGTCACTGCTGTTTTTCAGCTTGAAACGGCACGAGCCAAGCACCGTCGAGGGAGTGCGCTTCAGTAACTGCTTGTCGTTTTCTGTGATAAGCACTTCCTTGAGGTCGATAAGGTTATCGTTCAGTATACCCTCTATGCCGTTCAGCGAGCCGTATATTCTGTCGATCTCGTTATACTTCTCCGCCTCATCAAAAACTCCGCAAAGCGATGAATTTATCGCCGCCGTAGGACCGCCCGACTGTGCAACTGCTATATTCATTATCTTTTCTCCGTTCCGTTTTTTGCATTACTGCAAGATTCACGGTGATTATTGTACCATTATAACGACAATTTTACAACCGGAAAACCGAAAACGGCTTGAATTTTGTAGCTTTAGCTAAAGCGGCTGTCAATGATAACCTTTACATAGTCCGAAATATGAGATGCTGTGTAACGGTGTTACATAATGTTAAGGTAACATTCATTAATTGTTTCCCGAAAGCCCGAAGCTGACCGACAGCGCATTATCGACCTTGTTCATAGCTCCCTCGTCAAGCTCGCCCATACGCTCTTTCAGCCTTTGCTTATCAAGCGTTCTTACCTGTTCGAGCAGGACTATCGAGTCCTTCGCAAGACCGCAACGGTCGGCATTTATCGAAATGTGGGTCGGAAGCCTTGATTTATCCTTCTGACTTGTTATTGCGGCGGCAATAACTGTAGGGCTGTGGCGGTTTCCGACATCGTTCTGGACTATAAGTACGGGACGCATACCGCCCTGCTCACTTCCGACCACGGGGCTAAGATCTGCGTAATATATCTCTCCTCTTTTTACAAACATGGTTTTCTTCCTTTCTGTTCGTATGCGATGCTTTGAACGTATCTGATGTACACGGTTATTTTTAACCGTCTGCACGGAATTATACAGCAACTGACCGTTTGTAAGGCGGTCGGTTTATATAGTATATTATTACAGTCGGATTTTGGTGAAATTGCTCGTTTGGTGAAAAACTGTTGATTACCGGTCGGGATTATTGTATAATGGTATAAACATATTTTTTCTGACGGAGGTAAATATGAATAAAAAAATCAAGATAACACTGTGTGCGGTGCTTTGTGCGTCAATGCTTGCAGGCTGTGCGGATAACAGCACAAGCGGCGGTTCTGCCGTATCATCGGACAGTACGTCCGATACACAGACAGCATCATCTGTATCGGAATCAACCGACAGCAGTTCGGATACATCATCTGAAACAAGCAGTATAGATGAAAGCAAGCTCACCGAGGAGCAGATATATGACAATATGGTCGAAAGGTCGCTTATGGATCTCGGAAACCTTGAAAGAATGTCAAAATTTATCGGAAAGCTCGAAAGCAAGCAGGAGGTAACTATAGCCTTCATCGGCGGAAGCATCACCGAGGGCCTTACGGCAGGACCGGAAAAGTGCTGGGCAAAGCTGACGTATGATCGCCTCTGCGAAAAGTACCCCGATACAAAGATAAACTATGTCAACGCAGGACTCAGCGGAACACCGAGCGTACTCGGAAATATCCGCCTTCAGCGTGATGTGCTTGATCATAAGCCGGATATGGTGTTTGTCGAGTTTGCGGTAAATGACGGAAACGATCAGATATACAAGGACAGCTATGACGCAATGGTAAGAAAAATTCTCTCGCAGGAAAATCAGCCTGCCGTTGCGCTGTATTTTACCGTTATAAAGAGCGGTCACACCTGCGAGGAATATATGTCGCAGGTAGGAAAGGCTTACGGTCTGCCTATGGTGTCGCTGAACAACGTCCTTTCCCACGAGTTTGAAACGGGCAGAATGAAGTGGGAGGATTATTCCGACGACGAATCCCACCCGAACGAGTGGGGTCACAAGATGACAGCCGACCTTATTATGAATATGTTTGACAAGGCAACAGAGAAGATAAAGACAATGGGAGACGTAACGATTTCTCCCCTGCCGGATACATGGGTATATTCAGACAGATTTGCTGATATGGCATTCATCGACAGAACTCATTCTTCCGACAAGCTGAAAATATCTTCGACAGGTACGTTTGACACCGAAAAGGAAACGCTGACGAGCTTCCCTGACGGCTGGAGCTACAAGGGCAAGCCGTCCGGCTGTGAGCCTATGGAATTTGAATTTACGGGTAAGAATCTTATGCTTGTCTATAAGTGTGCAAACAGCAAGGTCTACGGTTCTCTTGAATTTACCGTTGACGGCGAGAAGTATACGACTATAGCCACAAGTGCAAACGACGGCTGGAACAATCCCGTTGCAACTCTTGCATATTCCGGTGCGGAGGGAACGCATAAGGTCAGCATAAAGCCTGTTACACAGAGCGGCGAGGATAAGATGACATATGTCGAAATTCTCGGCTTCGGTGTTGCGTAAGAGTGCGGCAAGATGGAATGGTTTAATCTCACAGGGCTGATATTTGTCGTTGTCCTGCTGATACCGAATATAATCTATGCGGCAACAAACAAGGACGGCTTTGCGGGTGAATTTCACAACAAGCTTGTTGAAACAGGTGAGCAGATAGGCAGGTTCGGCTGTTTCATACTTATGTTCATTCAGCCTTCCTTTGTGACGCTCGGTTATATATATGACGGTGCGCAGGCACTGTACCTTATACTCGGCATAGTTCTGCTTGCGCTCTACTGCGGCGGCTGGATAGTATTCCGTAAGGAAAACAGCATTGCAAAGGCACTGACACTGTCAATTCTTCCGTCTGTGCTTTTCCTTGAAAGCGGTATACTGACGCTGAACATTCCGCTTATTGTCCTGTCGGTCGTGTTCGCAATATGTCATATAACTATAAGCTACAAGAATACAGCCGGTAATAAATAATAATACTTATACGGTCATCTTCGGGTGACCGTTTTTCTGTCCTATAAACCGTACAGCTTGCTTTTAAAGCATTGACCTAAGGCGGAAAAGCTACTATAATATCAGTAGATTACTTTAAAAGGAGCAAGAAATATGGAAATACTTATTATAATAACGCTTGTTGCGTGCGTAATTTCGGTGATAATATCGGTGATAACGCTTCTTACGCAGAAAAGGCTTGCCGAAAATATCGGCGTGAACAAGATAACGGACGAGCAGACCGCAAAACAGCTTGAAATGCTTGCCGAGCGTACCGCACAGCTTTCGGCAAAATTCGATACGGCGCAGGCAAACCGTGTAAGCGGCGAATCGGTGCTAAGAACCGAGCTTGTGAACCTTGTGACAAATCTCGGAAACACGCTTACCGACACGCAAAAGCAGAACTCCGACGGAACAGCAAGGCTACTGTCGCAGTTTGAACAGCGGCTTCAGAGCATTGAGCAGAGAAACGCCGCCGATATGCAGAATATGCGTAACGAAATGGCGGTACAACTTGGAAACATAAATGCGAATACCAAAAATCAGCTTGAAGAAATGCGTGGAATGGTAGGAGAAAAGCTGCAGACCACGCTTGACGACAAGATAAGCCGTTCGTTTGCGACGGTCAGCGAACAGCTTAACAAGGTGTACAGCGGACTGGGCGAAATGCAGAGCCTTGCCGCAGGGGTAGGCGACCTTAAAAAAGTTCTGTCCAACGTAAAGAACAGAGGTATACTCGGAGAGATGCAGCTTGGAGCGATTCTTGCGGATATTCTCGCTCCCGAACAGTATGACACTGAGGTCGCTGTAGCTCCCGACAGCCGTAATCACGTTGAGTTTGCGGTAAAGCTGCCCGGCAAGAATGATGACACGGTGTACCTGCCGATTGACTCGAAATTCCCCGGCGACACCTACACAGCCCTTTGCAACGCTTATGACAGCGGAGATAAGGTAATGATCGAAGAAGCGTCAAAGGCGCTTGTTGTTGCAATAAAGAAATGTGCGAAGGATATTCACGATAAATATATCTGTCCTCCCTACACGACCAACTTTGCGGTAATGTTCCTGCCGTTTGAGGGACTGTATGCCGAGGTCGTAAAGCTTGGGCTGGTGGAGGAGCTACAGCGTAACTACGGTGTGAGCATAGCAGGCCCTACCACGATGTCCGCATTGCTGAACTCGCTGTATATGGGCTTCCGTACTCTTGCCGTGCAGAAGCGAAGCAGTGAGGTATGGAAGATACTGAGCAGTGTAAAGAAAGAATTTGAAACTTTTGAAGATGTGCTGACAAAAACTAAGAAGCATTTACAGCAGGTTGACAGCGATCTTGAAACGCTTGTCGGAGTAAGAACAAGAGCGATAAACAAACAGCTTATGAGCGTTGGCGAGGATAGTACGGCGCAGATAGGCACGGAAGAATAAGAAAGACCGCCGGGGAGCATTTGCGGTGATTCCCGGCGGTGTTGCTTTCTATTGAAAATTTAGTGCAGAAGTTGCAAAAAAATTCAATAGGATATTGACTAAATGTTGCCTAAGAGGTTATAATATAATCAACGCATTGAAAATTTACTGCAAAAGTTGCAAAAAAATTCAATAGAAAAGACAGGAGGACAATTTGTATGGAAATAAAACGGGATTATTATCTGAATAAACTGATAGCCAAAAAACATAACGGTCTTATAAAAGTAATCACAGGAATCCGCAGATGCGGAAAATCCTATCTTCTGTTTACGCTTTTCCGAAATCATCTGACTGAAAGCGGCGTTGCTGATGATCATATCATTGAAATACCGTTTGACAGCTTTGAGAACAAGAAATACCGTGATCCTGAAATACTGTATCCGTATGTCAAGGAGCAGATTGCCGATGACGGTATGTATTATATACTGCTCGACGAGGTACAGCTTTTAGGCGAATTTGAATCTGTGCTTAACGGATTTATGCGTATGAAGAACGTTGATGTTTATGTAACGGGTAGCAATGCACGCTTTTTATCGAAAGATATTATAACCGAGTTCCGTGGTCGTGGTGACGAGCTTCATATACAGCCGCTTTCGTTTGCCGAATTTATGTCAGTGTATGACGGTAATAAGTATGACGGTTGGAACGAGTATGTATTATACGGTGGTCTTCCGCCTGTAGTATTACTGCGGACCGCCGAACAGAAAATTGAATTGCTCAAATCGCTTTTTCAGGAAACGTATATAAATGATATTATCAGCAGACACAGTGTAAAGCATAGAGATGAATTTGAAGAACTTATAAATATCCTTGCTTCAGCTATAGGGTCGCTGACAAACCCCAAAAAGCTCACCGATACGTTTAAAAGCAAAAAGAATAAGGTTATCAGTTCAAACACAATAAAAAGCTATCTTGACTATCTCTGCGACGCTTATGTCGTCAGCCGTGCTACTCGATACGATATAAAAGGAAAAAAGTATATAGATACTCCTCAGAAATATTATTTCAGCGATGTGGGAATTCGCAACGCCTGTATCAATTTCCGCCAGCTAGAAGAAAATCATACGATGGAGAACGTAATATACAATGAGCTTATCGCAAGAAATTTCAATGTAGATGTCGGAATAATCACAGCAACTGGGAAAGACAATGACGGAAAATCTGTCAGAAAACAGCTTGAGGTTGATTTTGTCTGTAATAAAGGCTCAAAGCGTTATTATATTCAATCGGCTTTTTCGATACCCGACAGAGAAAAGATGGAACAGGAATCGAACTCGCTTTTGAGAATTGACGACTCTTTCAAGAAGATAATCGTAGTCAAGGATTTACCCGCTCCGACCTATACCGAGGACGGCATACTTGTTATAAGCGTGTATGATTTTTTACTGAACAGCAACAGCCTCGATATGTGAGCGTTTGACTTATATAAACAGCACCGCCGCAGAGCAATAACTCTGCGGCGGTATCTTTATTTGATCATATCTATAACAGAACTGAGCGTATCTTTTACAGCCTGCTTTTCGTTATCGGAAAGCCGTGTTATTTTATCCGAAAGTATCCCGATAGGCGAAAGGGAGCTGTCAGATGTCAGAGGGTGGCGGCTTGAGGAAATTCCTGCGATATAATCAAGGCTGACATTATAATATTTAGCAAGCAGGACTGCACGCTCAAGCGGTATTTCCGCTTTACCCGATTCGTATTTTCCGTAGTGTTGCGCAGATGTGCCGAGATAGTCGGCTATCTCCTGCTGTGTCTTGTCTGCATCTTCACGCAGATCCCGTAATCTCTGATAATGTGCCATACTCACCCCTCCTGTACAGATTTTATCATATCAGATTGAAAATTGTTGACAAAAGTGCCTAATATGACTATAATTGAAGTATAATTAGTCGTATTAGGCACTTTTTATTGCAAAGAAGTCTAAAAAGATTAACAGACAAGAATTATAGACTATGAGGTGTGATTTATGGGACAGATAGCACAGATAATCAAATATGAAGGGGATAATTCCACATTTGTGTGGAAGCACCCTAACGAAGATTTCAACAGCCTTACCGAGCTTATAGTCCACGAAAGCCAGGAAGCTGTTTTCTTTATGAACGGTCAGGCGCTCGATCTGTTCGGGCCGGGCAGATATACACTTGAAACGCAGAACATACCGAAACTCGGCAAACTGCTGAACAGAGCAACAGGCGATCAGACACCGTTCCACTGTGAAGTGTATTTTATCAATAAAACGGTTCAGATGTCGCTCAAATGGGGAACGGATACAAAGGTTCGTTACATCGACCCCGATTCGGGAATACCTGTTGAACTCGGTGCGTGCGGCAATATGAATCTTATGGTAAGCGACAGCAGAAAGCTGCTGATAAAGCTTGTCGGCACAATGGACGGAATAACGTGGGACGATAACAACATCGCCTTTTCAAAGTCGTTGCAGGATTGTTTCCGTCCGCTTATTTCCACAGCGGTAAAATCAAACCTTTCTACTGCTATCAAGTCGAAGAATATCTATCTTCTTGAAATAGACGAGCATCTTGCGGAACTGTCAGAGGTGCTGAAATCGGTAATAATGCCCGGATTTGAGGAGTACGGTCTGACAATTCCTCAGTTTTATCTGACTACTGTCGTTTTGCCCGATAACGACCCGAATTTCAAGAGAATACGGGAATTACATACTATAGCTTTGCAAAAGAGAATGTTTGAAGCTGAGGCTGATATCCGCACCGCAAAGGCTGAGGCAGAAGCCAGATACGGCACAGCGCAGGCTAAAGCCGAAGCGGAGATCACAGCGGCAAAGCGTCAGACCGAACTTGAAAAGCAGACGACACAGACCGAGATAGCAAAGCGTGAAGCGGAAAGAGCCGTTATAGCGGCGCAGGCAGAAGCAACAGCAATGAAAGCCACAGGCTTTGCGGAAGCCGAGATTATGCAGGCGAAGGGCTATAATCAGAAAGACGTATTGCAGGCTGAAGTTCAGAAGGCTTATGCCGAGGGCATAGGAAATATGGGTTCTAACGGCGGCTCGGCAGGCGGCGGAGTAGCCTCGGATATGGTCAGCATGATGGCAGGAATGAAAATGGCTGGTGCTATGATGGGACAGCTTGACAATATGACAGGTAACATCGGTCAGACGGTTCAGCAGTCATCACCTGCACCAGAGAAAAAAGAAACGGTAATCAAATGCGAAAAATGCGGCGCAGATTTACCCCAAAACGCTAAGTTCTGCCTTGAATGCGGAGAAAAGGTAAAGCCTGCTGTTCCCGACGGAATGGTAGTGTGTCCCGAGTGTAACAAGACAGTGGTAAAAGGCAAGTTCTGTCCCGAATGCGGTCACAAATTTGTAACGGTATGCCCTAAGTGCGGAAACGAGCTTCCCGAGGGAGCAAAGTTCTGCCTTGAGTGCGGCGAAAAAATCTAAGGGGGATATTTAAATGAAAAAGAAATTCGGTATATATGCGGTAATCTGGGCGGTCGCACTTGTTGTATTCAATGTGGTTTCATTCACAATTGCGCTGAATACGGGAAAAGAGCTGAACGCATCATTCTTTATAGGCTATATTGCGGTTACGGCGGCTTTCATAGGTCAGCTTTTATGCGCTTATTTTGCTTTCAGGGCTGATTCGCTTAAAAAATTCTTCTATAATGTATCTCTGATTTCGCTCAGCTACGGCGGACTTGTTGCTATGCTTGTACTCGGCTCGCTTACAATGCTTATCCCCGACACGTTCTCTTTTGTCGGAATAATAGCCTGTGCAGTCGTTCTCGGAGCGTATATCATCACTGTTGCAAAGGCGAAGCTTGCAATCGAAGCAGTTGAGCAGACAGACGCAAAAATCAAGACGCAGACGCAGTTTATCCGCCTGCTGACAGCGGACGCTGAGAGCCTGAAAGGCTATGCGGCGGACGATAACGCAAGACAAGCCTGTGACAAGGTGTATGAGGCTGTACGCTATTCCGACCCTGTGAGCAACCCTGTACTCAGCGGCATTGAAAGCGATATTTCGGTAAAATTCAGTGCGTTTTCCGACAGTGTGAAAAACAGTGCGGATAATTCTCGGCAGCTTGCGGAGGAGCTTTGCAGGCTGATTTCGGAGAGAAACGCAAAGGTAAAGGCACTGAAGTAAAATAGCCGTACAGCTACGGCAAAAATGAAGGGAAAAATTAAAATGTCAACATTGAAATGCAAAATGTGCGGCGGCACACTGGAAATAAACGAAAACGAAACAACCGCAACCTGCGAATACTGCGGTACGGAGCAGACAATACCGAAGATAACCGATGATGTAATCGGCAATCTTTTCAATCGTGCGAATACGCTCCGTCTGAAATCCGAATTTGACAAGGCGGAGGAGATATATAATAAAATTGTAGGACTTGACAACACACAGTCTGAGGCTTACTGGGGCATAATTCTGTGCAAATACGGCATTGAATACGTTGAAGACCCCGCTACCTACAAGCGTGTCCCCACCTGTCACAGAACGTCCTATGACGCTATTACTGCCGATGAGGACTACAAGCTCGCCATACAGTATGCCGACATCAGCCAGAAAATTATCTACGAGGCGGAGGCAAAGGCGATAGACGAGATACAAAAAGGCATTCTCACTATCTCGCAGAACGAAAAGCCATACGATGTATTTATCTGCTACAAGGAAACCGATGAAAGCGGAAAGCGCACACAGGACAGCGTGCTTGCGAACGACATATATCACCAGCTGACGCAGGAGGGCTTTAAGGTATTCTATGCGGCGATAACTCTTGAGGACAAACTCGGACAGGAATATGAGCCTTACATATTCGCCGCACTGAACAGCGCAAAGGTTATGCTTGTCATCGGCTCGAAGCCGGAATATTTCACGGCGGTATGGGTAAAGAACGAGTGGTCACGTTATCTTAAGCTTATGAAAGCCGACCGCTCAAAACTGCTTATCCCCTGCTACAAGGATATGGACGCTTATGAACTGCCGGAAGAATTCGCACATTTACAGGCGCAGGATATGGGCAAGATAGGCTTTATCAACGATATAGTGCGTGGCATAAAGAAAGTTATCAAAAAGGACGAGCCGAAGTCCGCCGTAAAGGAAACCGCTGCGGCAGTTCAGGCGGCAAATTCGGGTGTTGCTCCGTTACTTAAGCGTATTTCACTTTTCTTAGAGGACGGAAACTGGCAGGAAGCGGACGAATACTGCGAGCGTGTGCTTGACAGCGACCCCGAGAACGCACAGGCTTATCTGTATAAGCTTATGGCGAAGATGGAGGTACGCAAAACGGAAGACCTCAGAAATCAGGCACAGCCGTTTGACAGCGAGGATATGTACCGTAAGACCGTCCGCTTTGCAGATGAAGAACTCAAAAATACGCTGGAAGAATATAATGCATATATAAAGGACAGGAACGAGAAAAAGCGTATTGAGAGTATATATAAAAAGGCTGTCTATGATATGGGATATGCCCGTGATGAGATATCTTACAAAATCATTATAGAAGATTTAGCCGAAATACCCGGCTACAAGGACGCTGACGAGAAAAAGAAAGAGTGTGAGGAAAAGGCGGAGGAATGCAGACTTGAAACTCTTTATAATTCCGCTTTGAAAATTCAGACTGTACAAAATGAGGATAATCAACTCAGAGCCGCTAAGCAGTTTGATGAACTCGGTACTTACAAGGATTCAGCCGAGAGAGTGCAGCAGTGCAGGGATAAGGCTGAGGAGATAAGGAAAGAGGAAGAAAGAATAAAAGCCGAGAGGGAAAAGGCTGAAAAAGAGAGAAAGGCAAAAGCGAAGAAAAAGAAAATTGTAATATCCGTTACGTCAGCGGTAGTTATCAGCGTAACTGTAGTTTTGTTTTGTGCGTACCTTATTATACAATCGACATATCATCCGATTGGTAGCACAATTAAACTTGGTAAGTATGAACAAGACAATAATACGTCTAACGGTACAGAAAATATAGAATGGATAGTTCTTGCTAAAGATATTGATAAAATGCTTGTAATTAGTGATAAAGCTATTGATTGTAAACCGTATCATTCGAGTTATGGTAATACAACTTGGGAGGAGTGTTCGCTCCGTAGGTGGCTCAATGACACATTTGTAAATGAAGCGTTTACTCCCGAAGAACAAGAAAAGATATTAACCACTAACATAATTGCAGATGCAAATCCGGACTATGATACAGATGCGAGAAATGATACAGAAGATAAGGTGTTTTTGCTTAGTATAGAAGAGGCAAATAGGTATTTCAACAGTGACAGTGAAAGGCGGTGCGTTCCAACTGAATACGCAAAGGCGAATGGAGCATTTACATTCGAAAAAGATGACACTTCTAATTGTTTTTGGTGGCTAAGATCGCAAGGTGGTTATTCAAATAAAAGCGCTTCGGTAGTCAATAGTAATGGTACTGTTGGTAAATATGGTAACGCTGTAGATTATAACGGAGATTGCGTCCGTCCAGCAATGTGGATTAGTCTTACTTGACAAAGAGTGGAATGTGTGGTATATATTATATGAAGTTATAATAGATAAGGAGTAAGTAACATGAAAGAAAAAAACGGAAAGCATAAGATATATTCGTATGCTCGATTGAAGAAAATCTTGATTGCGGTTATAGCAATCGGATGTGTTTTGCTTATAATAGCACCAATTTTAATTACAGTGTGTTACAATATAACACCAAAATTGATTTATACTGATTTAACCGCCGGAGATATGTTGTCATTCATAGGAACATCAATTGCCGCTTTAATAGCGTTGGGTTCTTTGATAATAGCAATTTTATTTAATATACAAGAAAAAATTGAAAAAATGTATGAGCGATTAGCTAAATTCAAGCCAAAAATTACTTTAGAAGCATTGTATGAAAATGATCATTTAAAAATAAAGGTTATGAATGTTGGCTATTATTCATTTAGTGATCTTCGTTTAGAAGATAGCAATTTGTCTAAATATGTTGCACCCGGAGAAATTGTGTCAAAAGAATACGCTCTTAATAACGGCTTATATGATTTTTTGTATAGTGAAAGAAGCTTGAAGAAAGGTTATTACCCGGAAGAATTGTTAATTAGCGCAACTGATTTTGATGAGAATGAGCGTCAGTTATTATACGTTTTTTCAAACGATCAAAAGCAACAAAACTATTTCACATATGAATATAAAGAAGAAATTTTTACTTAAGATTTTCATCGAAAATTGATAATTGCAAAGCATTAAACATAGCAACAACACCGCCGGAACATCACATCCCGGCGGTATTTTCATATATCAAGTTTTATGAAGGACAATAGTATTATACACTCAGTCAACCTTAGGCATACGATCCATGCTGACTTTAAGTTCATCGTCTGTGGGAATGTAGTCGCTCATTTCGTGATCGTTGAACTTCTGGTATGCAACCATATCAAAATAGCCTGTGCCTGTAAGGCCAAAGAGGATAGTCTTTTCTTCGCCCGTTTCCTTGCACTTCATAGCCTCGTCTATCGCAACTCTGATTGCGTGGCTGCTCTCGGGAGCGGGGAGGATACCCTCTGTTCTTGCAAACTGTTCTGCGGCAGCGAATACGCTTGTCTGCTCAACCGAGCGTGCTGTCATATATCCGTCGTGGTAGAGCTGTGAAAGAACACTGCTCATGCCGTGGTAGCGCAGACCGCCTGCG
>OQVQ01000380.1_pt1 | contig 21320 bp, 20 predicted proteins | sample 1691491 | NCBI WGS metagenome assembly OQVQ01 (sample SAMN03418252, study PRJEB22391) | human gut metagenome | biome: human-gut; feature: organic feature; material: feces | host: Homo sapiens | place: Tanzania | collected 2013-01
GCTGGAAGCCAATACCGAGCGAAGCGAGAGTAACCCGGGACGAAGTCTCGGGATTTCCATGACATATAGTGACTGCTGTCTGGAAGACAGTACCTCACCGAGCGAAGCATCTGTGTCAATCCGATAAATCCGCGTTCGAAAAAACTCATTGGGAAACGAACACGGATTATAAGGATATAACGGATTTTATCAGGTGGTGGTACTCCCCCACGAGCGAAGCATCTGTGTCAATCCGATAAATCCGCGTTCGAAAAAAACTCAGTGGTGAAACGAACACGGATTATAAGGATATAAGGGATTTTTTAACTGAAGAGCCTGTACCTGTAAATGAGAACGGACATGCTCCGGAAAAGTTGCTCTTCGCACTTTTTCAATGGAAAAATGAACGGATATGCTCCAGAATATGTACGCAAGGATGTTCAAAAACGCTATAAGGAATATGACGGTTGCTACCTCGGGTACTATTCCCAATGGTTCTTTTGGTTCTTCTGCGTTTTTGGCATCGTCATTTTCGGATTGGTTATCTTCCTAATGCTCGATACTCACTACCACTGGACGAAATAATCTAATGTTACCAACATTGCTTGTGGGATTCATTTTGGGAACAACAAACCCACTGACCTTTGCCTAACTGCTGAAAGTCAGTGGGTTTGCTTGTTCATTATCAATCTTGATAAGATGATTACTTCATTTCTCCATCTATCACAGGAACAGTCATAGGTATTCCACCTTTGTTTGTATAGCTGTATGTGCCTACACGCTGTGGATTTTTGACAGTAACCACTTGGTCGCTATAAAAATTCTCTCCAAGTATCACAACTGTATTGCCGTTGTACCACTTGTATTCCTTGTTTGAGATTTCACTTGCCAATGCAGCACTGCCAAGGACTTGAAAGACCTTGAAAGAAGTTTCAGTCTTGTCTTCATAACTTACAGGCTTTTCAAGATACTGAATTGGGTCATTATCGGCGGAGTTCTGATGGACTGACCCAATAACAAATAAAACTACAAATGTCAAGACAATACCTGTCACGACACCTAAAAAGAAAGATTTATTATTCTTATTCATCCTTAATTCCGCAACACTATTATAAATTAAACTTTTTAAGCACTTGAGCAACAAAAAGTTGCCAGGATTTTGCCATATCGAAGAATTCACTTATCTTAGTGTTGCTAATAATAAACAAGCAAAACTCTGATATGACATGGCAAAGATACAAATTAAATCTGAGAAACCCACTCCTTTTGGAGGAATATTTTCTGGTCATGGAGCAATTTGACTCCACATTGTCTTCTGTAATAGGCTCTACCCTCGGTCTAAGGTGTAGATCGTTTGGTTATCGGTACAGCGAAATTATCCGTTCACTTATGAGTAAGGGGATGTTGTGGGCTGAAGTGGTGTATTCCAGCCTCTATTTATCTGATAATTCAGTAATGAGAGGACGTGTACACGCAAAAAGGACGTTGAAGGGCTTAGTTGCGGATTTGAGGATATAATAAAATGTAAAAGTAGGTAATCGAAATAATTCTGATTACCTACTTTTACACAAGATTATCACGCTATGGAAAATATTATCAAGCTATAAAAAATGTCACTCTATCTCCACCACTGTGATGCCGGCTCCACCAAACTGTATGTGCTCATCTTTGACAGAGAGAACATTAGGGATGGTGTGGAGATATTGGCGAATCAACTGACGGAGAATGCCGTTGCCCTTGCCGTGAAGTATGCGTACATGAGTCATGCCTACGAGGATGGCGTCGTCAATGAAATATTGCACTGCGGTGAGAGCTTCGTCGCCACGCATTCCTCTTACGTCGATGTCTTGATGGAAATTGGCACGTCGATTGTCGATGGTCTCGCGTGTAGTGCGCGAAGCAGCAGTGTAAGTGGAGGTAGGGGGGGGCACTGTCTTAGGCGCTTCAGCGTGTTCCAGTCGGTCGGTGCGCATCTTGGTGCGCATATCTCCGAAAATGACAGTTGCCATTTTGCCGTTTGATTCCACCGATTCTATCTTGCCTATGGACTTTGTACCCTTTATTCTAACGGTGTCCTCCTTCTGGAAAACGGTCGATGACGAGAGTTTGGAATCTGTCGTTGATGTGGCGGATACAGTAGTAGTGGTGTTGACGGTTGTGGCTTGCTTCGCTTTCTCAGCCTTGCGCTTTTCCTTTCTTTCCTTACGAGCTTGTAGCTGCGCAATCTTTCGTGCTATGGCTTCATCGTTGGCAGTGGAATCCACCTCCTGTATGTCGGCTTCAAAGGCTTTCATATCTTCACGCAGTTTGCGAGTAGCCTCTTTCTCAGCCTGTGCTTCTCGTATCTCGCGTATGGTGTTCTCGATGCGCTTATTGGCTTCACGTATCAGTTCCTGTGCCTGCTCTTTAGCACGACGCAGTATTTCCTTACGCTCTTTCTCCACCTCAGTGAGTCCGGCTTCATATTTAGAGATGGTCTTTTCGATGTCCTTCTCGCGCTGATGCACAGCCTGACGCTTTGATTCCCAGTAGCGCTTGTCGCGCACGATGTCCTGAAGGTATTTGTCGCTCTGGATATAATCCTGACCTACGATGTCGGAAGCATCCTTGATGACAGACTCTGGGAGTCCAGTCTTGCGTGCAATCTCTATGGCAAAGGAAGAGCCAGGACGACCTATCTGAAGTTGGAAGAGCGCACGCATCTCATGTCGGTCGTAGAGCATAGCGCCATTGGCGATGCCTTCATGCGAATCAGCGAAATGCTTCAGGTTCTGATAGTGGGTGGTGATGACACCGAAAGCGCCATGCTCGCAGAACTGTTTCAGCACAGCCTCGGCTATGGCTCCACCAATGCCAGGCTCGGTGCCGGTGCCGAACTCGTCAATGAGAAGGAGTGACTGTCGGTGAGCCTGACGAATCATATTCTTCATGTTGAGGAGGTGGGAAGAATAAGTGGATAGGTCATTCTCGATACTCTGCTCGTCACCGATGTCGATCATGATGTCACTGAATATGCCCAATGTGCTTCGCTCGCTAACGGGAACGGAGAGTCCGCACTGAAGCATATACTGTATGATGCCAGTGGTCTTGAGGCATACGGATTTACCTCCGGCATTGGGACCAGAAATGATGAGGATGCGCTTCTGCGGGGTGAGAGTGATGTCGAGAGGCACTACTTTCTTGCCTTGCTTCTCCAGTGATAGTTTCAGCAGAGGGTGCTTAGCTTCTATCATATCGACCATCGGTTTCATTTTGATGTTAGGCTCAATGGCATTAAGATATTCAGCCAAAGACGCTTTAGCATTGATGAAATCAATAGAAGCGAGGAAAGAGTAGGAATCGAGCATCAATCGCCACCAAGGGCGTATCTCGGCAGCAATCTCTTTGAGAATGCGTATTATCTCGCGACGCTCATCATTCTCCAGTTCGCGTACCTTATTATTAGCTTCCACCACTTCGGCAGGCTCGATATAGTATGTGCGTCCTGACGCACTCTCATCATGCACTATGCCACGAATCTTGCGCTTCATGGCAGGGGCGACAGGGATGACGAGTCTGCCATCGCGAAGAGCCGGAGCGGCATCTTTCTCTACGAGTCCTTCAGCCTGAGCAGAGCGCAGAATGCCGTTCAGAATGCGCGAGATGCTACCTTCGGTCTGTGCTAGTTCGCGACGTATGCGTAGTAGGGTGGTGCTGGCATTATCTCTCACCTTGCCGAATTTGTCGAGAGTACTGTCTATCAGGCGCACGATCTCAGGGAAAGTGGCAATGCCGTCAGCGAGGCGATAGAGCGAAGGGTATGCTTTTCCATGACCTAAAGCCTTTTTGGGGGAGACGCTTTTGGAGGCAGAATTAGTTGTCTCTTCAGTTTTATTATCGTCCTTTTTGTCTGCAATAGCATTGTTGTCGTCCTCTGTATCGTCAGATTGTCGGATGATATGCACGAGTTTGTCGATGGTATCGAGTGAACGGCGGAGATTGAATAATTCCTCTTCCTCCATGTGAGTGCCTTCCAGTCGCATCCTTGCTATGCTCTCTCTTACGTCGTAGAAGAACTGTATTGGCAGGTCTTCGCGCTCTTCTTTCAGTCTGCGGAAGTCCTTTATCTGACAGAGCCATTCGCTGATTTCGCCAGCGTCTTTTGAGAATTGCATCTCTGCTACCTTCTCTTTTCCGAGAGTGGACTGGCAACGCTCGTTCAGAAGGGCTCTTATTTCATTGAATCCTATTTTTTGTTCGAAGTTGTTTGGGTATATCATTTATCTTTTTTGGGGGGTGTTGTCTGGTGTTGGTTGATTTTTTTTTGTAATATCTGCCGGTAACGCGGCAGACACAGTGGCGGCTCTTGGTACTGTAACCTGTTGGCAGACACTGGCGATTGCTATTTCTTTATCATTCTTATGATTTCGCCTGCTATTAGGACTATGGATGTACCAATGATGATGGTAATCCAGTCGCAGAGTGAAATCGGGACAACATTGAAGAAGTCGCCAGCAACATTTATTATCGCTATCTGACCGAAGAATATCGCAGAGGCAATGCCGATGAATCCCTTGCATCCTTTCAGGTGAAAAGCAGAACGTCCCGTATTGAATGCCCTCGCATTGAATATATTCCAGAATTGGAACATAACGAAGGTGGTGAAGAGTAATGTCAGTTCGTAAGGCGAAGGAGAACGGCGAGCACCGAGGTTATGACATTCCCTCAGGATGTCTGGCATGGCGAGGATGTCATTCCTTCCGTGTTCATAGATGTAGAGCATCCATACGAGGATAAGAAACATACCTATTCCCGTCACGAGTAAAGAGGCAAGCATCTTTTTAGTGATGATGAAAGCGTTGCGGTCACGCGGAGCATCGCGCATCACCGACTCGGACGGAGGAAGCGAAGCCAATGCCATTGCCGCGAAGGTGTCCATGATAAGGTTTACCCACAGCATCTGCGTCACGGTAAGTGGCGATTCGGTGCCCATGAAAGCGCCGGCTACCACTATGAGGCAAGCCGCCACATTGACGGTAAGCTGGAATAAAATAAATCTTTGTATGTTCTGATACAAAGACCTTCCCCACATCACGGCTCTGCCTATGCTTGAGAAAGAATTGTCGATGATAGTAATATCCGAAGCCTCTTTTGCCACACTTGTGCCATCACCCATCGAGAGACCCACGTGGGCGGCTTTCAGTGCAGGTGCATCATTGGTGCCGTCGCCTGTCACTGCCACCACTTCACCGCAATGTTGCAGCATTTCCACGAGGCGCTTCTTGTCCATAGGTCGTGCTCTGGCAATGATTTTTATGTCATGTATGCAGGAGATGAGTTCATCGTCTGTCAGTGCAGCGAAGTCCGGACCCGTGATGATGTTGCGGTCGGAGTCCGATTCCTTCCAGAGTCCAGCCTGTCTGCCAATCTCTCGCGCCGTAGCCGGTGTGTCGCCAGTCACTATTTTGATGTCAATGCCGGCGTCAATACATTCGTGAATTGCCTCTGGAACGTCGGGACGAACAGGGTCGCTGATAGCCACTATGCCGAGGAAACGGTCGCCAGCAGCAAAGCCGAGCGTGCGCATTCCTTGGGATTGATATTTCAGGAGCATTGCCTCTATGTCCTTGCGGGCAAAGGAGGACTGCTGGCACATATCGAGAACAATCTCCGGAGCGCCCTTTGTCAGGCATAGTTCACCGTTACGAGTTGCTATTGTCGTTTGCATATACTTTCGTTCAGTAGAGAAAGGCACTTCGGCAGTGACGTGCGCTTCTTCCCTCATCAAGGCATAGTCCTTGCCTTTCGAACGTAGATAAAGCAGGAGAGCTGCTTCGGTAGGGTTGCCCAGCAGTATTTCCTTGCCTTCCGAGTCGCAACCTATGACGGCAGTGCTATTGATAGCCATGTTTTGAAAAACCATGTCAATGTGTTCCTCGTCCAGCATTGCTTCTGCCACTTGCATCTTGTTTTGCGTTAGCGTGCCAGTCTTGTCCGTACAGATTACAGTCGTTGCGCCCATAGTCTCGCAGGCATGCATCTTTCTGACTAAGTTGTTGGTCTTCAGCATACGTCGCATCGAAAGGGCAAGTGAGAGAGTAACCGCCATGGGCAGGCCCTCAGGTACGGAGCACACTACCAATGTCACGGCAATCATCAGCGACTGCAAAGCGTAAGTCACGAGATTAGGGTCGCTGAAAGCGTCGTCATGGAGACTGCAGAAAGCCACTATCCTACCAATGAAGACGATGATTCCTATCGCATAGCTCGCTATGGAGATGTATTTTCCGAGACGATCAAATTGCTCGTCGAGTGGCGTCTTGATGCTGTCGCTTATTTGTGCAGCAGTGAAAACCTTACCGTTCTCAGTCTTGTCGCCAACGGCAAAGACCTTTCCAACTGCATGTCCCTCCATAACCTTTGTGCCACGCATGACGTGATTGCTCGGGAAAGTGGCGTCATTGTCGAATAGGGCTCGGTCGGTAGTCTTCAGGCAGATGGGTTCTCCTGTCAGAGAAGACTCGTCAATGCTGAGCGAAGTGGATTCCAGCAGTTCGGCATCCGCTGGTATTTCCTCGCCAGTGGATATTATAATCACGTCGTCCACCACGATGTCTCGCTTAGGAATGCTTGTAATCTTGCCATTTCGGAAGGTCTGCACAGGTTCTTCATCATTGACCGTATTGAGCAGTTCAAACTCCTTGTTTGCCTTCATCTCAAAATAGAAAGAGATGCCAGTGGCGAGTATTATCGCCATGATGATGCCCGCCGGTTCGAAGAACACCTTCATGCTGCCAGACGCTTCAAGTCCGAAGAGACCGAAATACTCCGAGCATGAGATGCCTACAGACAGCAAGGCTGCGATTTCGAGTATGAAAACGAGAGAGTCGCCGTCAGACCATCCAGGTATCAGATGTCCAAACGGACCCGTCAGCGTCTGTACAAACTGCTTCCATAATGGTTCCTTTTCAGGAGGAGTGAGGACGTTCGAACCGTGCTTAGCCCTGCTTTCACTTACCTCTTTGTCAGTTAGCCCTGAATATTTATTCTTTTTCATTTCTTTTTGTTACGCTCTTCTTCTGAAAATTCCAAATAAATATGCATCATGAATTATAGATTATGCATTATGCATTATGAATTATAAATTATGCATTATTATAATAAGGTGCAAATATAAGTAATTGTTTTTTAATTTCATGACCTCAAACGAAGGTGTAATAGAAAAATAACAATTTTTGTCGGAAAGATTTTGTTAATCAAAAAAAAAGTAGTACCTTTGCACCCAAATGTTTAGTTTAGAGACCTTAAGACTTGATTTGAAGGCACTCAAAGAGGATTCTTTTGAGAATAATTGGGTGCTTGGAGACGACTACTTTGAAGCATTGGAAGATGCTGATATTCAAAGTGGTAACGTCCGTGTGGGTGTATCTCTGCAAAAGGCTGAGAATTACTTTGACATGGAAATCAATGTTGAGGGTTTTGTCATTGTGACCTGTGACCGCTGTCTCGATGATATGGAGCAATCTATAAAGTCGGATAATAGGTTTATAGTAAAATTAGGCATCGAAAACAGTGAAGATGATGATACCATCACAGTGGAAGAGAACGAAGGGATACTCGACCTCTCATGGATCATCTATGAGTCAATAGCTCTGTCAGTGCCCATTAAGCACGTTCATGCACCTGGTAAATGCAATACTGCGATGACGGAAAAGCTCGACGAGCTGTCAGCCACCCGAAGTGGTGATGAGGCTGATAAGGAAGCAATTGATCCACGCTGGAGTAAACTATCAGAATTAAAAGAAAAACTTTAAAACGTTTAAAACAAAATGGCACATCCTAAAAGAAGACAATCAAAGACCCGTACTCTCAAGCGTCGTACTCATGACAAGGCAGTAGCACCAACACTCGCAGTTTGCCCAAACTGTGGAGGTTACTATGTTTACCACACTGTATGCCCTACTTGTGGCATGTATCGTGGTAAGGTTGCTATTGTTAAGGACGAAGTTGCTGAGTAATATTCGATAATGGAAAAGATTAATGCCGTAATCACTGGCATCGGTGGATACGTACCGAGCTACATCCTCAATAATGAGGAGCTCTCGCGTATGGTTGATACCACTGACGAGTGGATTACTACACGTGTAGGTATTAAGGAGCGTCGCATCCTCACTGAGGAAGGTCTCGGCTCGGGTTATCTCGCACGAAAGGCTGCAAAACAGCTTGTTAGAAAGACTGGTGTCGATGTTAACACTATCGATTGTGTTATCGTGGCTACCACAACTCCTGACTACCGTTTTCCTTCTGACGCCTCTATCGTCATAGGAAAGCTCGGCATGAAGAATGCTCATGGCTTTGATGTGTCATGTGCATGCTGTGGCTTCCTCTATACTGTCGATATGGCTTCTGCTTTTATCCAGAGTGGCAGATACAAGAAGGTGATGGTCATTGCCGCTGAGAAGATGTCAAGTATGGTGGATTATCAAGATCGTCAGACTTGTGTCCTCTTCGGTGACGGTGCTGCAGCAGTGCTTATGGAAGCTTCTACCGAAGAAGGTGTCGGCTTCCAGGACTCATTCCTCCGTACAGACGGACAGGGTCTGCCTTTCCTTCACATGAAGGCTGGCGGTTCTGTATGCCCTGCTTCTCACTACACTGTGGATCATCGTATGCACTATATCTATCAGGAAGGTCGTACTGTCTATCGCTATGCGGTGACAAGTATGTCTGATGACGTCAAGGAAATCATGAAGCGTAACAACCTTCAGGAGGCTGACGTCAACTGGGTTGTACCTCATGAGGCAAATATGCGTATCATTGAGGCTGTAACCAAGCGTCTCGACATTCCTATGGAGAAGGTGATGGTCAACATTGAGCACTATGGTAACACCAGTGCAGCGTCTATCGCGCTCGCTCTTTGGGACTTCGAACATAAGTTGAAGAAGGGCGACAATGTCATCATTACTGCATTCGGTGCCGGTTTCGTTCATGGAGCTGCTTTCCTGAAGTGGGGCTATGACGGAGCTGAGGCTGCGAAGAAGGCTTAATAGGGATATCGCCATAATGGCTTATCACATAATATTATAATTCAAGAAAAACGCATCCATTATCTTTAATGTATAACGGGTGCGTTTTTTTGTCAATTTTATGCATAAAGCAGGATTTGTAAATATCGTGGGCAATCCTAATGTGGGAAAGTCCACTCTCATGAACCAGCTCGTAGGCGAGCGTATCAGTATTGCCACATTCAAGGCGCAGACCACACGTCATCGTATCATGGGTATCGTCAATACCGATGATATGCAGATAGTCTTTTCCGACACTCCAGGCGTGCTGAAGCCAAACTATAAACTCCAGGAGTCCATGCTCGCCTTTTCCGAGTCTGCCCTCACCGATGCTGACGTGCTGCTGTATGTCACCGACGTGGTGGAGAATCCGGAGAAAAACCGTGAATTTCTCGACAAGGTGGCAAAGATGACCATCCCCGTCATCTTGCTCATCAACAAGATTGATGCAGTGCCTGAGGAGGAAAACGCCAAGTGCAAGAAGCGTGATGCCAACAATGAATGGCTCGGAAAGATAGTCCTGAAATGGCACGAGCTGCTTCCTAATGCGGAGATATTACCTATTTCTGCCAAGAATAAGTTTGGTGTCGATATCCTCCTCAAACGTATCAAGGAACTCCTGCCTGACTCTCCGCCTTATTTCGATAAGGAACAACTGACTGACAAGCCAGCGCGTTTCTTCGTATCAGAGATTATTCGCGAAAAGATTCTCCTCTATTATGACAAGGAGATACCATATTCCGTCGAAGTGCGTTGCGACTCATTCAAGGAAGACGACAAGCGAATACATATCATGGCAACGATATACGTGGAGCGCGATTCGCAAAAAGGCATTATCATAGGTCACCAAGGTGTGGCTATCAAGAAAGTGAACACAGAGGCAAGAAAGACACTTGAGAAGTTCTTCGACAAGAGTATCTTCCTCGAAACCTTTGTCAAAGTGGATAAAGATTGGCGATCCAACGACAGAGAACTTTCACAATTCGGATATAATGACATTTAATATCCACGTTCCTGTGCTCAGAAAAGAATAGGGCAGGGAATGCAATTACAGCGCTTTTACCATGCTAAATGAATAGGATGAGAGGCGACTGAAAAGTCAAAGTGATGAAGAGAGAGAACCAATAACGCCAGAGGAAGTGTGGAAAAACATTGCAACCTTCTGGTAAAGAGACATTTGGATATTTAGATAACGTAATAGAAACAATAAATTATAATCACTCATAGAGTGCGCTTCGCCTGATTTGATGCTCTAATTGCAGAGTTATTGAGCCGTAAGCGGTGCGCAACTTCAACCCTCTCCTTTGGTGAGGGAAAGGTGGGGCTTTAATATGGGAAATCTCGTAGCTATAGTTGGACGCCCAAATGTGGGTAAGTCAACACTTTTCAATCGTCTTACACAGACTCGTCACGCTATCGTAAGTGACGTGGCTGGCACTACTCGTGACCGTCAATATGGTAAATGCGAATGGTGTGGTAAGGAGTTTTCTGTCGTAGATACCGGTGGATGGGTAGTCAATTCTGACGATGTGTTTGAGGACGCAATACGCCAGCAGGTGCTTATTGCAACGGAGGAGGCAGACCTCGTGCTCTTCCTTGTAGATGTGCAGACCGGAGTGACTGACCTCGACATGGACGTGGCAGAGATACTGCGTCGCACTAGGTTGCCAGTAATCCTCGTCTCTAACAAGACAGACAACACCAATCAGCAGTTTTATGCAGCTGAGTTCTACAGCTTAGGACTCGGTGATCCTTTCTGTATCAGTGCAGCAACAGGCAGTGGTACAGGTGATTTGCTCGATGAAGTGCTCAATCGTCTGCCTGAGAAGACTAAGGATGATATTGATGAAAACATTCCTCGCTTTGCGGTAGTAGGACGTCCTAACGCAGGAAAGTCAAGCCTTATCAATGCTTTCATCGGTGAAGATCGCAACATCGTGACCGACATTGCAGGCACAACCCGCGACTCTATCTACACCAGATACGACAAATTCGGCTTTGATTTCTATCTTGTAGATACAGCCGGAATCCGCCGTAAGAATAAGGTGACAGAGGATTTGGAGTTTTACAGCGTAATGCGAAGCATCCGAGCAATCGAAAATTCTGACGTCTGCATCCTCATGATTGACGCTACCCGTGGCATTGAGGCTCAGGATATGAATATCTTCCAGTTGATTCAGCGTAACAATAAGTCGCTCGTAGTGGTGGTAAACAAGTGGGACCTCGTACCGGAGAAGTCGCAGAAGGTCATCGATACATTCGAGAATGCCATTCGCCAGCGTATGGCTCCATTCGTTGACTTCCCTATTATCTTCGCTTCTGCACTGACAAAGCAGCGCATCTTCAAGGTTCTTGAGACTGCAAAGCAGGTATATCTCAACCGTAAGGCGAAGATAGGAACTGCTAAGCTCAATGAAGTGATGCTGCCTCTCATCGAGGCATTCCCTCCTCAGTCTGTCAAAGGCAAGTATATCAAAATCAAATACTGTAACCAGATTCCTGACACACAGATACCTTCATTTGTGTTCTATGCAAATCTGCCACAGTATATTCGTGAGAATTACCGTCGCTTCCTTGAGAATAAGATACGTGACAACTGGACCTTGACAGGTACTCCTATCAATATCTTCATTCGTCAGAAGTAGGCCTTGTCTTAATAAAATCTCAATAAATAAAAATAAAGAAATATATATAAAGAATTGTATTTTTGTGTATTCTTATTTATTTTTATTTATTGATATTTTATAAAAAGTTCCCAAACAATGAGAAAAGCCTTCATATTACTTGCCTTTTGCAGCATAATAGCAGGATGCAAGAAAGAGGAGATAAAGCCAGAAGAAGTGGCATTGCAGGCAGCAAAGGTGTATTATGACCAGTTGCTACATGGTGATTACGCTGCTTTCGTAGATGGAATGAATATGAATGACACCGTGGTGCCTGCCTACCGTGAGCAACTCATCACCAATATGAAGATGTATCTCGGACAGCAGAAGAAAGAACACATGGGCATCAAGGAGGTGAAAGCCTTGCGAGCTGTTCGGGATTCTGTAAACAATAAGGTGGACGCTTTTCTGCTCTTCTGCTTTAATGACAGCACAAAAGAGCAGGTGGTGGTGCCAATGATAGAAAAGAATGGTGTCTGGATAATGAGATGAGAAATATGTGAATAGGTGGGAATACCATCTAAAAAGACTGCTATACTACAAACTTATTAAGGTGGAGACACCGCATATACTACTACAGCCACAATATTAAGGCGCAAACGCCGTTAATAATATAACTATACTAACGTAACTTATTATGAATAGACTGAACCTAATTATGATGGCATTGGCGCTTGTCCTGTCAGCAAAGGCTGAGGTGAAGACGCTAAAAGTGAAGGTTGCCAATCCTTCATCAGTTGAGAGAACCGCCGTTCCTGTTGTGGTTCCCCTTGCAAAACAGTATTCCACCGCATTGGTGAAACTGGGTGACAAGGAAATTCCTTGCCAGCTTGATGACCTCAATGACGATGGAGTCTATGATGAATTATCATTCCTCACCGATATGAAAAAGAAGGAGAAGCAGACATTTACTGTTGTTCTTTCTACAGAAGGTGAACCAAGACAATATCAGAATCAGACTTATGGCTACCTCGGCATACGCGATAGAGGAGCAAAAAATCAGAAACATCAGCAGATTAAGTCTGTCACTTTCCCTAAAGAAACAAATCCCTACAACTACATATATCCACACGGTGCCGTGATGGAGAATGACATGGTAGGTTTCCGTGTCTATTGTGATCATCGCCAATCCATTGATTATTACGGACATCGTCAGCATAAGATGGACGTGAAAGAGACGGGTTTCTACACTAATGACGAGCAGCGTGCTGCGGGTTACGGTGAAGACGTGCTCTATACTGGCAGTACTTACGGTTGCGGAGCATTGCATGGATGGGACGGTAAGAATGCTATCATGTTTGAAAACGTAAGAAATCGCACTCAGACAGTGGTGTGTGAAGGTCCTGTGCGCTGCATTCTCGACATCACAAACAAGGGCTGGCGCCCATACGAAGGATGCAAGCCGCTCGACATCACCACCCGTTACATCCTCTATTATGGTCACCGTGACGTGGAAGTACAGGTGCGCTTCTCCCGCAATGTGGCAGATGTTCCGCTCTCTACCGGCATCGTTGACATAGTGGAAGGCTCGGAAGAATTCACTGATAAGGCAGGATTGCGAGGTGATTGGGGCAGAGCTTGCGCCGGAAATAATCCGAAGGTGTATGATACAATCACCGTAGGACTCGGCGTATATGTGCCAAAGCAATATTATAAAGCGGACAGCCACTTCACAGATGGCAAGGAAAGACTTCCTAATCAGGCATACGTTCAGGTGGTGGGAACCGATACGGACAACCTCCATTATTGGTTTAATGCCACTTGCGATATAGAGACTTTCGGTTTTTCAGGTAAAGAAGCATGGTTTGATTACCTGAAGAAATGGAAGAAAGAACTGGATAATCCGGCTGTGATAACTATCAACTAAACTACCAAATAACAAAACAACTAACAACTAATGGAATCAGTATTCTCATACATCATCGGCCTTGGCGCCGCTGTCATGATGCCAATCATCTTTACTATTCTCGGAGTATGTATCGGCATCAAGTTTTCTAAGGCGCTCAAGAGCGGTCTTTATGTAGGTGTCGGCTTCGTAGGTCTCGGAGTTATCACCGGACTTCTTACTTCCAGCCTCGGTCCAGCACTCGAGCAGGTGGTGCAGATCTATAATCTTTCGCTGAAAGTATTTGACATGGGATGGCCTGCAGCAGCGTCTGTGGCTTACAATACCACGGTTGGAGCATTCATCATCCCAGTATGTCTCGGCGTGAACCTTCTGCTTTTGCTTCTCGGTTGCACCCGTACCGTAAACATCGACCTTTGGAACTACTGGCATTTTGCATTCATCGGTGCCGTTGTCTATTTCCTTACCGACTCTATCGGATGGGGCTTTTTTGCAGCAATAATCTGTTATGTAATCACTCTCGTAATGGCAGACCTGACTGCTAAGAGATTCCAATCATTCTATCCAGGTATGGAAGGCATCTCAATCCCACAGCCTTTCTGCCAGGGTTTCACTCCTTTTGCAATCGCAATAAGCAAGGTGCTCGACATGATACCAGGCTTTGACAAGCTCAATATCGACGCTGAAGGCATGAAGAAGAAGTTTGGTCTCTTTGGCGAACCACTCTTTCTTGGTGTAATCATCGGTATAATCATTGGTTGTCTTGCCTGCAAGAATACAGACGAACTCGTGGCAAATATTCCTGCCACTCTCGGTCTCGGTATCAAGATGGGTGCAGTAATGGAGCTTATTCCACGCATCACATCGCTCTTTATCGAAGGTCTGAAGCCTATTTCAGAGGCAACTCGTGAGCTGATAGCCAAGAAATTCGGTGCTGACAAAGAGTTTTACATTGGTATGTCTCCAGCCCTTGTAATTGGTCATCCCACCACTCTCGTGGTGTCATTGCTCCTTATTCCGGTGACACTTATCCTTGCTGTAGTGCTTCCGGGCAATCAGTTTCTCCCACTTGCATCCCTTGCAGGAATGTTCTATGTCTTTGTGATGGTGCTCCCATATACCAAGGGTAATGTGGTGAAGTCATTCATCGTGGGTCTGATAGTAATGGCAATAGGTCTTTATTTTGTCACTTTGATGTCAGAGAATTTCACTTCAGCCGCAGCTATGGTGGCTCAGGCACATCCAGACGACAAGGCTGTTCAGGTGCCAGAAGGCTTTATGGCTGGTTCTCTCGACTTTGCTTCTTCTCCAATAGCATTCCTTATCTATGCTTGTATGAAGTATATTTTCACATGGATTGGCGCTGCAGTGCTCACAGCTCTTTCTGTTGCTCTGCTGGTTTGGAATAGAATGCGTATAAATAAATAATTGGTTGTTGGTTGTCGGTTGTTGGTTTTGGGTTGTTGGTAAGTTACTTATATATTATCTTAAACCGACAACCCACAACCGACAACCTATAACCCACAACAAATAAAACGATAAACAAACGATATGAAGAAAACATTATTAGCATTAGCTACAGTATGCCTTGCTTTAACAGCAAACGCACAAGAAGCTGACCGTTTCGTAAACCGCCAGCATGTAAAGTTTCAGACGGCTTGTCATCCAGAAGATGTCAAAGGCTATGATACCAAGACTCTCCGTGAGCGCTTCGTGATGGAGAAGGTGATGGAGGCAGACTCTATCCTCCTTACTTATTCTCACTACGACCGCTTCATCTTCGGTGGAGCAATGCCGGTAAACCAGACCTTGAAGCTTGAAAACTTCTGGGAGCTCGGTCTTGATGTGGATAAGAATATCAAGGAAAAGTATTTCCTTTACAATCGTGAGATAGGTATCGTAAACTGCGGTCTGGGCAATGGCGTAGTCATCGTGGATGGCAAGGAGTATGCTCTTGCACCAAAAGAGGCTCTCTATGTAGGTCGTGGCCACATGGGATTCGATAAGAAGGGCAATTCTATCGACGTAAACAAGTCAGTGGAATTTAAGTCTGTAGATCCAAAGAATCCAGCTAAGTTCTACCTCAACTCTGCTACTGCACACCAGCATTACAAGACTCAGTGGGTGACACTGGACGGTCGTAAGGGTTCGCTCAAGGCTGCAGTATGGGGACCTGTAGGTACTGTAGAGGAGGCGAACAGCCGTACTGTCTATAAGCTCATCGTGACAGACGTGCTCGAAGAGGGCCCATGTCAGCTTCAGCTTGGTCTGACACAGTTGAATCCAGGCGCTGTATGGAACACAATGCCACCTCATACTCACGGTCGTCGTATCGAGGCATACTATTATTTCAACCTTCCTGAGAAGCAGACCATCTCTCACGTAATGGGACAGCCACAGGAGAGCCGTAACGTATGGTTGCACAATGAACAGGCTATCATGTCACCAGAGTGGTCTATGCATGCTGCTGCTGGCACTCACTATTACACCTTTATCTGGGGTATGGCAGGTGAGAACCTTTATTATAATGATAAGGACGAGATTCCTGTGATTGATATTCGATAGGTTTCGTGCTGTCAACCAACGGTAAAAAACCGTTGGTATAGTGGCTCAAAAGAATGTCTGGAAGACAGTACCTTTCACTATTATGATTCTATAGTGTAATAAGGTACTGTCTTCCAGACAGCTTTTTTGTTGGAGATTGCGGGTTATATTGTCCGGTAACGCGGGCAACACAGGGGCGTACTGTTGTGGCTAATTGTTGAGGCGGACTGTTGAGGCGGACTGTCGGTTTATCACACTATAATACCAACAACCAACAACCGACAACCAACAACCACTTACTTGAACAATCCATAGAGCATGGCGTCGATTTTGTCAGTGATGTCGCGGAATGCTTCTGGATCGGACTCAAATTTCTGAGTGTCGCCATCGACGATGATGAGCTTGCCTGGGTAAGTCTTGATCCATTCTTCGTATCTATCGTTGAGACCCGTCAGATAGTCGATGCGCATGGTCTGCTCGTATTCACGTCCGCGCTTGCCGATTTGCGCAATGAGATTAGGCACAGTAGAGCGGATGTAGATCATGAGATCAGGCAACTTTACAAGCGACATCATCGTGTCGAAGAGATCTTTGTAGTTATTGAAATCGCGGTCAGACATATATCCCTGTCCGTGAAGGTTAGGCGCAAAGATGCAAGCATCCTCAAAGATGGTGCGGTCCTGTATGATGTCCTTATCGCTCTGGCTTATTTCCACCACTTCCTTGAATCTCTTGTTGAGGAAATATATCTGCAGATTGAATGACCATCTCGACATGTCATGATAGAAATCATCGAGATAAGGATTGTGCTCTACAGGCTCGAAACGTGGAGACCAGTTGTATCTTTTTGCCAACATCTTGGTCAGGGTGGTCTTTCCGCTGCCAATGTTTCCGGCTATTGCTATGTGCATTTTATTATCAGTTTAGTGGTGGGATGGTTTGGGATGAAAAGGGGGAGAAGGGGATAAACGGAGGGAAAAGCTATCAGTCAACTCCATAGTGACGGAGCATTGAGAGTCTGATTCCGTCGTGGCTTATTTCTCGTTGAGGTCGAAGAGTCCGAAGAGTATGGAGTCAATCTTGTCGGTGATAGACCTGAAATCTTCCGGCTTGTTCTTGTAGTCGAGATTATCCACATCGACTATGAGCACTTTACCTTTGTATTTATTTCGTATGAAGTCCTCATATCTGTCATTGAGTCCACGTAGATATTCGATAGGAATCTTCTGCTCGCATTCGCGTCCTCGCTTTTGTATGTTTTCCACGAGATGAGGCACAGAGGCACGGAGATAAATCATGAGGTCAGGCAACTTCACTTTCTCTACCATCATCTCGTAGAGCTCCATGTAAGTCTCAAAGTCGCGGTCGCTCATATTGCCCTGAGCGTAGTTGTTTGCAGTAAAGACGAAGACTCCCTCATGCAGAGTGCGGTCCTGTATGATGGTCTTGTCAGAGCCGGCTATCTGCAGCACGTCCTTGAATCTTTCCTTTAGGAAAAAGACCTCCATGGCAAACGACCATCTCTGTATGTCCTTGTAATAATCATCCATATACGGGTTTTCCACGACAGATTCGTATCGTGGTTCCCATTTATAATGCTTGGCAAGCATCTCGGTCAGCGTCGTCTTGCCGCATCCGATATTTCCAGCAATTCCTATATGCACTTGTCGAATTATGATTTTTTGTGTGAGGAGGAACATGCTGTTCCTGCCTGTTAAAAGATTAAAACTGTGCAAAGGTAATATATTTTCGATGAATAACCAAATTAGAGTGAGGCGTAAGCGAGATAATGGTATTTTTTTATTGCTTTTTCTTTGGATTTTTGATGGAAAATAGGTACATTTGCAATCGAAAAGTGAAATAGCAGGTGATTTGTAGAATTGCCTGTGTAAAAAAACGTCAAAAACCAAAAAAGATAAAACAATACAGATAAAGAGAAATGAATACAGTATTCGATTACACTGTGAAAGACCGTAAGGGCAATGCAGTGTCACTTCGTAGTTATGCCAATGAGGTGCTCCTCATCGTCAATACAGCCACAAAGAGTCCATATACTCCACAATATACCGAACTGGAAGCTCTCTATGAGAAGTATCATTCCCAGGGCTTCGCGGTGCTCGATTTCCCAAGCAATCAGCCTACAAAGTCATGTCCAGGCAAGGATGATATGGTGCATGAATTTGTAAAAGAGACATACAATACAGAGTTCCCACGCTTCAAGAAGGTGAAGGTGAGCGGATCTGACGCTGACCCTCTCTTTGCTCATCTCGCTTCGATGACTGATGGAGACGTGACCGAGGACTTTACCAAGTTTGTTATCAATAAGATGGGACGCGTGGCAGCTCGTTTCTCTCCAGAGACCCCTATCTCCGAGGTGGAATCCAAAATAGCAGAGTTGATGGGATAGTACCCGTTTTGTTCTCTGAAACGTTATATATTATAGATATAAAAAGGAGAAGGTGGGAACAAGCATTATGTCTGTCTCTGCTACGCCGTGAGAAATGTCAAAGGCGCGAGGCAAAGGTAATGCTCTATACAACCTGAAACCAATGTAATCCAAAACCAATAATAATAATGGAACACGTAAAATGCTTAATCATCGGCAGCGGTCCTGCGGGATATACAGCTGCTATCTATGCTGGTCGAGCAAATCTCCAGCCTGTGGAATACTGCGGAATGCAGACAGGCGGACAGTTGACACAAACTACTACAGTAGAGAATTTTCCTGGTTATCCGGAAGGGGTGGATGCCAATCAGATGATGATGGAAATCCGCGAGCAGGCAGAACGCTTTGGCTGCGATATCCGTGATGGTGAAATAGTGAAGGCGGACTTCAGCAAGCGTCCTTATATCCTCACAACAGAGGATGGTAAGGAGATAGAGGCTGACACCGTAATCATTGCTACTGGCGCTAAGGCAAAGTATCTTGGACTGCCTGATGAGGAAAAATATAATGGTCAGGGCGTGAGCGCTTGCGCCACTTGCGATGGTTTCTTCTATCGTAAGAAGGTCACAGCAGTGGTAGGCGGTGGCGACACAGCCTGCGAGGATGCGCTCTATCTGGCAGGACTCTGTAAGAAGGTCTATCTTGTAGTGAGAAAGAATTACCTCCGTGCATCAGAGATAATGCAGCAGCGCGTAAAGGATGCCGAGAATATCGAAATTCTCTTCGAGCATAATGCCACAGGCCTTTATGGCGAGAATGGCGTAGAGGGAATGCACCTCGTAAAGCGTAAGGGCGAAGCAGATGAAGAGCATTACGATGTAGCTATCGATGGTTTCTTCCTCGCTATCGGCCATAAGCCAAACACTGACATCTTCCGTGGTCAGATAGAGCTCGACGAGATGGGTTATATCAAGACCATCGACGGCACTCCACGCACCAATGTTCCTGGCGTCTTTGCAGCAGGAGACGTGTGCGACCCTGTCTATCGTCAGGCTATCGTAGCAGCAGGCAGTGGATGTAAGGCTGCTCTTGAGGCACAGGCTTATCTGATGGAGATGTAGGATTGATATTTTGTTGTTTAGTTGTTTTGTTGTTTAGTTGTCTTGTTGATAGTCAAAGCGAATTCTACAAACAACCAAACAACAAGACAATAAGACAACCAAACAACTAAAGCACAAAAAAAGTACATTATTCAAGCATATGCAACTACTTGGATAATGTACTTTTTCCTTTCCTCTATAAATCAAAGGGAGAAGGAGGTATGATCTATATTGCTGATCTTACTTCTTAATCTTACCGTAGCGGTTCATGAAGCGGTCAACGCGACCTGCAGTGTCAACAAGCTTGCTCTTACCTGTGTAGAATGGGTGAGAAGTGCTTGAGATTTCAATCTTTACTACTGGATAAGTCTCGCCTTCAAATTCTACTGTATCATTAGTCTTGCATGTAGATTTTGAGAGGAACATATCGCCGTTGGACATATCCTTAAATACGACGGGGCGATAGTTTGCTGGATGAAGATCTTTTTTCATTTTCTTGTTAATATGGTTATTGTTATAAAAATTGCGTCTGCAAAGGTAGTAAATTTAATTCATAATTCATAGTTCATAATTCATAATTAGTAAGATACTTAACTTTTATTAACTCAAATCAACTCCATTCTGCATTTTTATTCCCTTTTCCTTCTTTATTATGGAATAATTTCGTATTTTTGCAAGATGTTTAGACAGGGTCGTCGGTAGTCGGTTGTAGGTTATTGGTACATTAGTGTGATAAACCATAACCAGTTTCTAAATTCCAACCAACAACCCACAACCAACAACCCACAACCCACAACCGATAACCAATAACCAACTAATCAAATGACAATAATCGGAATAGCAGGAGGCACAGGAAGTGGCAAGACTACGGTGGTAAGAGAAATCGTAAAGTCGTTGCCAGAACATTTCGTAGCAGTAGTGCCACAGGACTCATATTACAATGACACCACCAATCTGACAGACGAAGAGCGCAAGGCAATCAATTTCGACCATCCAGACGCCTTCGACTGGAAACTCCTCATCAAGCAGATAGGCGAATTGCGTGCAGGAAAGGCTATCGAACAGCCTACTTATTCCTATCTCATCAGCAACCGTCTGCCAGAGACCATTCATGTGGAGCCAAAGCCGGTCATCATCATCGAGGGAATAATGGCGCTGATCAATAGGCGTTTGCGCGATATGATGGATATCAAGATATTCGTGGATACGGATGCCGACGAGCGCCTTATCCGCAATATCACGCGCGACACGAAGGAGCGAGGCAGAACCGTGGAGATGGTGGTGGACCGTTATCGTGCTGTGCTCAAGCCAATGCACGACCAGTTTATCGAGCCTACCAAGCGCTTTGCTGACATCATTATCCCTGACGGAGGCGACAACACCACCGGCATCGACATGGTATGCAAGTATATTCAGCAGATTGTGGCGGAGCAGGTGTTGGAGAAAATGAAGAATCCATTAAATGAAGAATGAAGAATGGGAGTTACCTTTTCACTTTTCACTAAAGAAAAGCTAACTCCCATTCTTCATTCGACATTCTACATTTAGAACATTCTTCATTTTATTTAGATTCCCCAAAGTCCGTGGAGGTTGCAGTATTCGCGTGCTGTAACCTCTTTTGCGTCAGTATGGAAGATGGCTATTGACTTCTCGCCAGGCTTTAGTTCGTGGCGCAGGACGTCGGTAGGGGTGAGGAGTTCTATCCACTGGATGTAATGCTCAGGAAGCATAGGATGCTCCACGCTTCCTACGGTCACG
>OQVQ01000385.1_pt1 | contig 21231 bp, 10 predicted proteins | sample 1691491 | NCBI WGS metagenome assembly OQVQ01 (sample SAMN03418252, study PRJEB22391) | human gut metagenome | biome: human-gut; feature: organic feature; material: feces | host: Homo sapiens | place: Tanzania | collected 2013-01
CTTTCTCATTAATGTCCCATGTTATTAATTGAAATGCCTTTTTGTCCATATAATTCTCCTTCATAAAAATATATTCCATTCAAGGTCAGGAGAAACTGACCTTGAATGTGCCGGTGGTGGAAGAGCCGTAGAACTTGACAGCGACGTAATAGGTTGTGCCGGCTGTCATGGTGTATGTTATCTTGAAATTGCTTCCGTCACCGCCGTCGTCATTGGTTGTCAAAGACGATTTGGTTGAACTATACAATGTGCCATACGTATCGCCACTGCCGATGGATTGAATGGTGAACGAACCACTCGTTGTCGGGGTGAATGCAAAATACACGATTTGTCCGCCTGTTTTAACATTGACATCATACGTTTTTCCGCTTTCTGCAATAAATGCCTTTTCAAAAGACGTACCGTCATGTAACGTATTCCACTCTTCTTCAGTGAGCCACTTTGCATACAGCGTGGTTTTATCTTTACTATAATATGGCGCCGAAACCGCTTTCCCTTCAAAAGCTTCATTGTCATACCAACCACCAAAGTAAAAACCATCTTTTGTTAGAGTCGGCAAAGAAGTCAAATACTTTGCGGTAATTGGATCAACACTTTGATCACAGTTGGTGACAAACGAATACGTGCGTTCAACTCCGTCATAATTGTAAACTCTTGTTGCACTTGTCAAAGAGTCGCTGTAATCGCCAATCGAAATAGCTTTCCATTGTTCTTCAGTACCTGCATAAAACACTGTTTTCAGTCCACTGCAACCAGAGAAGGCATAATTGCTAATGCTCGTCACACTGTTTCCAATTGTGACGCTCGTCAGACTGCTACAACCATAGAAGGCATACTCACCTATGCTCGTCACACTGTCAGGAATCGTAACACTCGTCAGCCCACTGCACCCAGAAAATGCATCATTGCCGATGCTTGTCACGCTTCCGTCCGTAGGAATGACACTTGTTTTACAACCTAAAATCAGTGTTTTTGTTGCGGTTTCTATTAAACAGTTTTTTGCGCTGTGATATTTGATATTTCCTTCATAAACAATAATGCTCGTAAGACCGTTGCACCCCCAGAAGACAGACTCTCCTATGCTCGTCACGCTGTCGGGAATTGTAATACTTGTCAATCCGCTGCAACCACTGAAAGCGGAACTGCCGATGCTCGTCACGCCGTTACCGATTGTCACGCTCGTAAGTCCGCTGCAACCCTTGAAGGCATAATTGCCGATGCTCGTCGCGCTATCAGGGATTGTGATACTCGTAAGTCCGCTGCAACCACGGAAGGCATAATTGCCGATGCTCTTCACGCTGTCGGGAATAATTAGATCTTTTACCAATACGCCGTTCACATACAAATTATGGGCATACATCAACGGGTTTGCACCATAACCGCTAAAACTAATTGCGCACCACTTTGCAATATCCGAGATGTGTACACTCGTCAATCCACTGCAATCTTCGAAGGCATGATCGCCGATGCTCGTCACGCTGTCTGGGATTGTGATGCTCGTCAAACCGCTGCAATTACGAAAGGCATAAGAACCGATGCTAGTTACGCTGTTCGGGATAGTTATGTTCGTCAATCCAGTGCAATAAGAGAAGGCATAATCGCCAATGCTCGTCACGCTGTCTGGGATTGTGATGCTCGTAAGTCCACTGCAACCAATGAAGGCATTTCTTGGAATGTTTCCCCCGGTTATAGTTACAGACTTTATGCTTGATGGTATATAGTAGTAATAGTATTCGGAATTAGCATAATATTGATAAGTCGCTCCTGAGACTGATGAACGGCTTGTCGTATATCCAAATATATAACCAAACACATTATAATATCCATCGTTTGTCGATTTGCTTGCGCCAACAAATGGTAATGTCATGTTCGTCAAACCGCTGCAACCTCTAAACGCCTCCGATGCTATACTCGTCACGCTGTCAGGGATTATGATGCTCGTCAAGCCGCTACAATTATAGAAGGCAGAACTGCCGATGCTCTTCACGCTGTCAGGGATTATGATGCTCGTCAAGCCACTACAATTATAGAAGGCAGAACTGTCGATGCTCGTCACGCTGTCAGGGATTGTAACACTCGTCAAACTGCTGCACCCGGAGAAGACAGAATCGCCGATGCTCGTCACGCTGTCGGGGATCGTTATGCTTGTCAAACCACTACAATTTTCTAAGGCATTCTTGCCGATACTTGTCACACTGTTAGGAATCGTGATGCTTGTTAATCCACTGCAGTCAGAGAAAGCAGAGTAGCCGATTTCCGTTACACTGTCTGGGATTATTATGCTCGTCAAACCGCTACAATTACGGAAGGCATATCGATTAATTTTAGTTATATACGAAGGTAAAACCAATTCCGTTTCAGTGCCGGTATAAGCAACCAAAATCTTTTGATCCCTGTCCGTATATATAACATATCCATTTTCATCCGTTGAAAGATTGCTACTGTATTCTTCTGTGTATACATTCTTTGCATAATAAGCAACGTATCCATAGGAATAACTGCCCGCTGTAATTGACAAAGTGGATTTGTTGTACACTTCCACTAATCGATAACAATTCTTAAAAGCATCTTCATCGATGCTTGTCACGCTGTCGGGAATTATTATGCTTGTCAAACCGGTGCAACCATAGAAGGCGCTATTGTCAATGCTCGTCACGCTGTCAGGGATTGTGATGCTCGTCAAACCAGTGCAGTTATAGAATACAGAACTGCTTATGCTAGTCACTGTATTCGGAATGGTTACATCCGCCAATCCACTGCAACCTTTGAAGGCATAATTGCCGATGCTCGTCACACTGTCAGGAATTGTCACACTCGTAAGTCCGGTGCAACCATAGAAGGCATAACTGCCAATACTCGTCACGCTGTCAGGAATAACCAAATGTCCTTCAATCTTATTTTCATCAATATAAAGCGTTCTTGAACTAGACATCAAATTGCCAAGTCCGCTTATTCCGCACCAACTTGCAACATGTCCAGAATAATAAATGCTCGTCAAACTGCTACAATCTGAGAAGGCTCGCTCACCAATGCTTGTCACGCTGTTCGGGATCGTCACGCTCGTAAGCCCAGTGCAACCATAGAAAGTATAATTTCCGATGCTCGTCACGCTGTCTGGAATAATCAAATCTTTAACTAACTCTCCGTTTACATACAAATTATGGCCGTAAGTCAACGGGTTTGCATCATAACCGCGAAAACTAATTGCGCACCACTTTGTAATATCCGAGATGTGTACGCTTGTCAATCCGCTGCAACCTACGAAAGCATATTCCCCGATGCTCGTCACGCTGTCAGAAATTGTAACGCTTGTCAAACCGCTACAACTAGAGAAGACATAACTGCCGATACTCGTAACGCTGTTGGGAATTGTCACGCTCGTCAAACCGCTGCATCCACGGAAGGCAGAAGAGCCGATGCTCGTCACGCTGTTCGGGATTGTCACGCTTGTCAAACCGCTGCATCCACGGAAGGCATACGATGAAATATTACCTCCGGTTATTGTTATAGATTCTATACTTGAAGGTATATAGTAATGATAGTATTTAGAATTATCATAATACTGATAAGTTGCTCCTGAGACAGAATCTGATGAATATTCTGTCGTAGCATATCCAAATATATAGCCAAACACTTGATCATATCCATTACTTGCTGTTTTGCTTGAACCAATAAATGGCAACGTCATACTTGTTAAGTTGCTGCAATTATAGAAGGCAGAATCACCGATGCTCGTCACGCTGTTCGGGATCGTTATACTCGCAAGTCCGCTGCAACCCCAGAAGGCAGAATCGCCGATGCTCGTTCCGCTTGTTATAACGACTTCAAACGCCATACTGCTGCATTGTTTTGCAATAGAAGAGGCCGCCTTGGAAGAACCTGAAATTCTAGTCAATCCACTGCAATTTTTGAAGGCATAACTACCGATGCTCGTCACGCTGTCGGGGATTGTGACGCTTGTCAAACCGCTGCAACCACGGAATGCAGAAGCACCGATGCTTGTAACTCCATCAGGGATAATGAGTGTTGTAACAAGTTCATTGTTTAGATACAATTTCTTGTTGCTTGTGCCATATTCCATCAATCTTCCCAATCCTGAAATATTGCACCATGCCGCTATATCCGTGATATATATGTCTTGAAGTTTGCTGCAACTTTGGAAAGCAGAACTACCGATGCTCGTCACGCTGTCGGGGATTGTGATACTCGTCAAACTGCTGCAATTATAGAAGGCATAATCACTGATGCTCGTCACACCGTTGCCGATTGTCACGCTCGTCAAACCGCTGCAACCAGAGAAGGCAGAAGAACCGATGCTCGTCACGCTGTCGGGAATAATTAGCTCTCCTTCAACCTTTTTTCCACCAATATATAGTGTTCTTGAACTAGACATCAAATTACCAAGTCCGCTTATTCCACACCAACTTGCAACATGTCCGGCATAATAAATACTCGTCAAACCACTGCAACCTTCGAAGGCAGATTTGCCGATACTCTTCACGCTGTTAGGGATTGTGACACTCGTCAAGCCGCTGCATTCGTAGAAAGAATAATCACCAATGCTCGTCACGCTGTCAGGAATCGTAATACTCATCAAACCGCTGCAATTATAGAAGGCATTCTTTGGAATATTTCCCCCGGTTATAATTACTGACTTTATGCTCGACGGTATATAGTAGTAATAGTATTCATAACCCGTGTGTAACACACTATACTGATAAGTCGCTCCTGAAACTGAGGATGAATAACTTCTTGTCGTAGTATATCCGAATATATAGCCAAACACTTGATCATATCCATTTCTTTCTGTTTTGCTTGCGCCAACAAACGGCAATGTCATGTTCGTCAAACCGCTACAACCTCTGAACGACCCCGATGCTATACTCGTAACACTGTCAGGAATTATTATGCTCGTCAAACCGCTACAATTATAGAATGCAGAACTGCCGATGCTCGTCACATTGTAGCCTTTGTAATAAGATGGAATAATAACGTCCGTCGATGTGCCGGAATAGCGTCTTACATTACCATTTTCGATAGATAAACCTTTTGTTGCGCTGTCATCGGCATATGCGTACACCGTGTAATCACGCATGGTTGATGCGTCAATTGTTGCGATATGATTTTTGCATTCTTCGTCAAGATACCAACCGCAGAAAAGGCTTTCGCCCTTGATTGCATCATACAAGGTGATTGTTTGATTTTCAATTGTATAAGCCGTTATATTGTTTTCTGAATTTGTCCACCCGTTTGACAAAACATAAGTTATTGTATGTTGTTCTGCAATCCAGTCTGCAACAATTGTCTGCGTATCGGTTGTTCCGGGGACGATTTTATCAATATTCCATGCAACAAAGGTGTAGTGGCCTCTTGACGGCTCTGCAAAAGTGATTGCATCTTCAATCGTATATTTGTTTGGATTCTGTTTATTGTTGGTCGCTTTGCTTACAGATTTAGAATCACCAAAGTCATAGATAATATCATACTCAACGATTTTCCAACTTGCAGTGATGGTTTGCGTGTCAATAGTTCCGCTCGCGATGCTCTTATCCCATGCAATAAACGTGTAGCCTGTTCTAGACGGCTCTGCAAACGTGATTGCATCTTCAATCGTATATTTGCTTGGATTCTGTGCATTGTTGGTTGTTTTGCTAACAGATTTTGAATCACCAAAGTCATAGATAATATCATACTCAATGATTTCCCAACTTGCAGTTATTGTTTGCGTGTCAATAGTGCCGCGTACGATGTTCTTGTCCCATGCAACGAACGTATATCCATCTCTTGACGGCTCTGCAAAGGTGATTGCGTCTTCAATCGTATATTTGCTTGGATTCTGTGTATTGTTGGTCGCTTTGCTTACTGAATCGGCATCGCCAAAGTCATAGACGATATCATACTCGATAACTTCCCAACTTGCAGTGACCGTAACGTCGCCTATCGTGCCTTTTTCGATATTCTTGTCCCAACCTGTGAAACTATATCCTTTTCTTGACGGTGTTTGGAACGTAATCGCATCTTCCACTGTATAAGTGGAGACGTTCATGCTGTTGTCAACGTCTTGGCTGATTGAATCGGAAGGAACGCTCAAATCGTAATATACGTTGTATGTGATAATATTCCAACTTGCCGTTATAGTGGTGTCTTTGATTATCGGCTTCGAGAAATCATAGTCCCACTTGTCAAAAGTGTAGCCTTTTCTTTCGGTTGTCGGCTCAGTTGCAAGATAATCTTCTTCGATAGTTTGAGAAGAAACGCTTGTTCCGCCGTTAACGTTGAATGAAACGCTATACATAGGTCTGCGGCGGATCACAACCGTGTACAATCCAAGATCTTTGCCGTTTTCGACAAGAATATAGAAGGTGTTGTCGCCAATACCGAGCGAAACGGTCTTTGTGCGAATAACGTTTGAACCGTTTATATCGGTTGAAACAGTGTAACTTGCGGAATCTGCTATTGCGATTTCGTTGATAAACGAGAATGTGGATGTCGCATTTGACACCTTGCCATATATATTAGTTCCGTCAAGTTTAAGCGTGTTTGTGCGAAGTTCAATGCCGTGCAAGCCTGTATCTACGTATGCGCATTCAGTGCATACCCAGTTTGAATCAAACGTATGTTTTCCCTTGTCCGAAACAACGTCGTGTCCGCACGTCGATGCGTGCCAGTGATAAGTTTCGTCGTTGGACCAATCTTGAGAATACTTGTGACCGAGCGCAGGGATTTCGTTATAGGTGGTATAACCACAACCCGCGCGTTTGCAGGTTACGTATGCTTTCCAACCTTTTTCGGTGCAAGTTGCGGGCTGTCCGTCGTGATTTTCCAAATCATGACCGAGTTTGCTCGTCGTATCTCTTTCCAATTCAACATGGCACACGGTACATTCTTTATATACGCTTCCGTCCTTTTCACAAGTTGCTGCAACGTCAACAATCCAATTGCTCGGAGTATGTCCGGTCGCGGCAATGGCTTTATATGTCGTATATGTGCAACCGTCACGTTTACAAGTGTCATATGCTTCCCAACCCGGTTCGGTGCAAGTCGCATCTTTTTTGTCGTGATGTTCAATGTCGTGACCAAGCGCCGCTATATCGGTTTGTGCAACGATAATCGTGTTACACACCGAGCAATGCTTGCCTTCGGTTTTGCCTTTTTCAGTACATGTCGGAGCAATTGCATTATCAACAACTTCCGTATGTCCGAGCGCCGGAATCTCTTGATAAGTGGTATAACCACAACCTTTGCGCTTGCAAGTATCGTATGCTTCCCAACCCGGTTCGGTGCAAGTCGCATCTTTTTTGTTATGATGTTCAAGGTCATGACCAAGCGCCGCTATATCGGTTTGTGCAACGATAATCGTGTTGCAAACCGAGCAATGCTTGCCTTCGGTTTTACCTTTTTCAGTACATGTCGGGGCAATTGCATTATCAACAACTTCCGTATGACCGAGTGCGGGAATAACGGTTTGTGCTTTCAAAATTGCTCCGCATATCGAGCAATGCTTTCCTTGTGTGAGTCCCGAGGTTGTGCATGTTGGATCAACCGCATTGTCTATCACTTCAACGTGATTGCATGCGTCTTTCTCCCATTTCACGTAAACGTCAACGTTTTTGGTCAATCCCGTTGCCTTCAAGGATTCAAGCGAAGTGCTTATCGTCAATTGAGCGTCGAGATAGTAGCCAACGACATGATATCCGTCTTTCGTTATGGACGGAATATCGGTGGTGACATCCCAAACAATGTCATCTTGTCCGTTGTTAGGGTGTATAGTAACTTTAAAACTAGAATCTTGCGCGCCGACTTTATCGCAAGCGGCAAAAATGCACGACAATACGATTGCCATTACAAGAATGGCAAAAACACTACTGATTCTTTTTTTGCTGGATTTCATTTTATCCCTCACTATACTTATTGCGGGGCATTAAAAAACAAAAATATAACAAGTTTCCCCGTCGATTCTGCCACAAATCACACATGCCAAGAAAAAACCGCGAATGTAAAAAACGACCTACCGTTTATAGTAGTGTTTTAATTCTAATAAATAAATTTGCAGCGACTATATAATACACACATTGTGCGCAAATTGTCAACCATCTGTATAATTTTATAATTATACAACCCCTCAAACACGACGTGATTTATCTATGTGTTGAATTTCGTCGACACTTCGGCGTATGATTGTCGGCATTTGTTTTCTATGCACAGAAAAATCGTAAAAAAAACGTATGCGACAATGCACATACGTCTTGTGTTTTGTTTAAAATTCCCTTTCCCTTTCGGCAACCGCACCCGCCCCCGAAAAAAGAGAGAAATGTCAAATGAAGCGCAACACTTGCAGTTCTTTTTCAAACAGAAATGCCGGCATTTTGTAGCCTAATGTTTTCTTTGGTCTGGCGTTAATTAACGTCGGATTCTTTTTTAACGTTTTCTCTCCCGCATGGGAGAGCTTTCGTCCTTTGGGATAAAACACTCGCAACAGTCCGTTGCTGTTCTCGTTCGTTCCTTTCTGCCATGCGATTCACTCCCGCATATTTTTCTATTCTGTTTGTCTTGTTTGGTTGAATCATAAGCGATTAATATGAGTCTCATTTTATTTTAAAGAATAATTTACCAAATTATCTTCTGAATGTAAATTTTTATTCGCGGTTTACAGTGAATTTACAGAAAAGAAAACTATATATTATTGAAGATACCGTTTATAAGTGATATAATATTTTTGATAAAAATATTAAGGAGCAAATATGTATAAATTCGACAATCGTTTTTATGCCGACGTCCGCATCGAGGACAGGTTTTCAACCGGCATTATGTATCGGAACGGAATACTCGAATCATCGAAAACGCGCAACGAAAAACGCGCGTTTATCAGGGTTTTCGACGGCAATATCTGGTACTATGCTTCAACAAGCGAGGTTAAAAACGTCCAGACGGAACTCAACAACCTTTACAAACAGGCAACCCCTTCAAAAAACATTCTCGACAACCCGATAGTAAAGAAATTTCAGGTGAACAAAGACGTTTTAATGAAGTTTGAAAATAACTCTGTCCGAAACGTTTCTCTTAACGAAAAACAGGCTTTAGTAAATCGTATGCTCCCTCTCCTTCACGACTCGGGCGCGGCGATGTCGGTTGCGCTTTACAGCGACAGCAACAGCGTTTACGAGTTTTATTCGTCAAAAGGCGCGGATATTAAATACGATTATCAGCTTGCCGGCGTCGTTGCGGTTGTCGCGTTTGCAACCGAAAACGATTTCGTGCAAAATATGTTTTACAACACAAGTCCGTTTTTCAACGAAATCAACGACGTGGAAGACGGATTAAAAGACGTAATCAAGGAGTCGCAGGAGTTCGTCAAAAACGCAAAACCTTGCGAAAAAGGCAAATTCCCCGTCGTATTATCTCCCCTTGCGGCAGGTATTTTCGCGCACGAATCCTTCGGCCATAAATCGGAATCCGACTTCATGCTTGGCGACGAAACCATGGCAAAAGAATGGAAACTCGGCAAAAAAGTCGGCTCCGATCTTTTGTCGATTGTCGACTGCGGCGCGGATTTCGGCAGCGGATACGTCCCTTACGACGACGAAGGCACAAAATGTGAAAAGACTTATCTCATTAAAAACGGTATCCTTACGGGAAGGCTTCATTCCGCAACGACTGCCGCCACACTTAACGAAGAACTTACAGGCAACGCTCGCGCAATGGATTGCAAGTTCGAGCCTATCGTAAGAATGACGAATACCTATATCGAAGGCGGCAACGACACCTTTGAAGAACTTGTCGCCGGCATTAAAAAAGGTTATTTCATCAAAGGCGTAAACCACGGCTCGGGCATGAGCACGTTTACAATCGCCCCGTCGATCGCTTATGAAATCGTCGACGGCAAAATCGGCGCGCCCGTTAAAATTTCCGTCATCACGGGCAACGTTTTTGAAACACTCGGACTCATCGACGGTGTGACGAAAGACGTTGAAATCAACAACTGCGTTACCGGCGGTTGCGGGAAAATGGAACAATTCCCCCTGCACGTCGCACACGGCGGCCCGTACGTCAGAGTCAAAGAAATGAACGTACAATAAGGAGAACGATATGAATAAAGAATATATTTATAAAAAATCTTCCTCGCTTTCGGTCAACGTTGCCGCAAGCAAAGTCGAATCGTTAAGAAAGGTCGTCGAAACAACCTCAACCGTCCGTGTTTACGACAACGGGCTTATCGGCGTTGCCGGACAAATCGGCGACTGCGACATGAAAAAACTCGAAGCGGAAGCAATAAAAAATCTTGAAAATAAGATTCCTTATCCCTGCGTCCCCTCGCCCGTTATCGTAAGAAGCGAAAACACGATAAAAAATATCGTCGACACCGATAATTTCATCGACGTTTCGAAACGCCTTCTTGCAAGGCTTGAAAAAGAAACGCCCGACTTTTTGTTCAACAACAAGATTCAATATTACGAGGACGAAGTAAATTATATCAACGACAGCGGCAGCAATCTTTCGTACAAAGGCAACGAGTTTGTAATCGCCCTGTCGATAAAGCATAAGTCCACGGCAAACCTTATGGACCTGACCTACGTCAGCGAAACGAATGACTACGACGAAGACAAAGCGGTGCAGGACGTAAAAAAACTTTACGACGCATTCAACACGCCCGCGTCAATCGAAAACGGCAAATATAAAGTCATCGCGTCGCCTGCGGTATTTGTAGAAACCGCGCTCGGAAACTTCATGGCGCATATGTACGCATCAGGCGCAACAGTGTTCAAAGACGGACTTAATAAAAAGATTTTGAACGATAAACTTTCGATTTATGCCGATTACACCAATGACGCAATTAACGTTCCTTTCTTTGACGACGAGGGCGACGTTGCCGAAAACGGCAAATCTTATCTTATCGAAAACGGGGTGTTGAAAGCACTTTTCGCAAACAAAAACGCGGCTGCGCTTTACAACGTACCGCGCGTCGTTTCATCGTCCGCTTCATATGACGGAGTGCCTTCCACGGGTTTCGGCAGTCTTAGGTTTGAAGAAACCGCAACCGACGTAAAAGAACTTATCGGGGACGACGCGGCGGTGTTCGTCATGATGGTCGGCGGTGGCGACACGACGTCAAGCGGCGATTACGCCTGCCCCGTGCATCTCGCTTTCCTTGTAAAAAACGGCGAAATCGTCGGCAAACTTCCCCCGCTCAGCGTGACTGGCAATATCAAGGATTACCTGAACGGCGGGTACGTCGGAACGGCAGAAAAAGGTTTTCTCAACAGGCGCGGTCAGTTGTCTGTCTGCGAAATGGACGTAACGAATATCTAAGATTTTTGCATCAAAAAAGCCCGACGATTGTCGGGCTTTTTCTTATATCGAATGATAAATTAAATCGTTTCATAAATTATCAGGCATATTATCGCGCCGAACATAAACACGCCGCCGATAATCGCCGTTATCGATACGTTTTTCTTTTTCTTCTCGTCGGAATGTATCCTTTCTTTATATTCCTGAAAACTTTCCTTTTCTTTCCAGTCATAGCGGTGCGTCGAAAAGTGCAGCCTGAAAAACGACGTGAACGAGTATTTCAAGCCGTCGAACGCGCCTTTATCGGACGCCCAGTAAAGCGCGGCGAAACCAAGCAATACTACGCCGGCAACGAAAAACCCGTCGCACAAAAACCTTGCGACTTCGACGTCGGAAAGTTTTCCGCCATAAACTCCGTTCACTCCCGTTATGACAAAAAACAGCGTCAACCCTATTATCAGGGATACAATCGTTTCAGTTACGTGCCTTTTAGTCAACCGTCTTTTCCTCTTGCGCGGCGTTTTCTACGTCCAGACCGAGTTGTTTTTTGTATTCCGCCTCTTCTTGGTCGTTGCAGGACACAAAATGCCCTTTTGAAACTTCGCGAAGAGTAGGTTTGTCCACCGAATAATCGTGATCGGCAAGCGGATTATACACGATACGCACTCTTTGTTTCTCGTACACGGGATCGGGCAAAGGAATTGCCGACAAAAGCGAACGGGTGTAAGGATGTAAAGGATGCTTGAAAAGTTCGTCGGAATCGGCAAGTTCGACCATGTTACCAAAGTACATAACTGCGATTCTGTCCGAGAAATACTTGACGACCGACAGGTCGTGCGCGATAAACAATATCGTAAGCCCCAACTCTTTTCTTAAATCGTTGAGAAGGTTAATAACCTGCGCCTGAATGGACACGTCGAGCGCCGAGATGGGTTCGTCCGCGATAATAAGTTCGGGACGCATAATGATTGCCCTTGCAACGCCGATACGCTGACGCTGACCGCCCGAAAACTCATGCGGATAACGTCCCGCGTGTTCTTTGACAAGCCCGACTTTTTCAAGCACTTCGTAAACTTTTTCGTTGATTTCTTCCTTGTTTCTGATGCCCCTGATTTTAAGTCCTTCCGCAATAATTTCGCGGACGGTCATACGGGGATCGAGCGAGGCAATGGGATCCTGGAAAACCATCTGGATTTTCGTGACGATTCTTTCCTTTCTTGCAAGCCTGCGCTTTCCAAGATATTCCAAAAGCAGCTTCTTGAATTCGGGGGATTTTTTGTCAATCTCTTTAAGCTTCGGCAGATATTCAGCATTGACTTCCCCGACTTTTTCCTTTGCGTACTTTTTATCGCAACGTTTCTGGTCGCTTTTCGCGCTTCTGATATTTTTGATTTCGACTTTCAATACGCCGGCAAGTTCCGAAAATGCGCCTTTGAAATCCTTTTTATCTTCGGGCGGATTCTTTTTTGAAAAGTTTTTGAAAAACTTTTTCCACGCGTCTTTGATTGCGTTTTTGTACGTCAATGTGCCCGCACAGATACGTCTTCCTTCAAAATAAACGTTGCCGTCGGTGCAGTTATAAAGTTTGATAATACTTCTTCCGGTCGTGGTTTTGCCGCAACCCGACTCGCCGACAAGCCCGAAAACTTCGCCTTTTTTGATGTCGAAACTGACGTCGTTGACGGCTTTCAGCGTGGACTGTCCGAGCTTGAAATATTGCGAAAGATGCTCGACTTTCAGAAGGACTTCTTTATCGTTAAAATTATTGCTCATTTTGTCCTCCTTCGTTGCCGTTTTCGGTTTCTTTCGCTTTTTCTTTCGCCAGATTTTTCATTCTTTCGATTCTGTCCGCAACAATCTTCGGCATATCGATTTTCGGTGCATCGGGATGCAACAGCCACGTTGCCGCTTTGTGCGTGGGCGAAATCTCAAACATAGGCGGTTGTAATTCAAAGTCGATTTTCATCGCGTATTTGTTTCGCGCGGCGAAAGCGTCGCCCTTCGGCGGATAAATCATATTCGGCGGGGTGCCGGGAATCGCTTCAAGTTTTTCATCGGTATCGAGGTCGGGCATCGAAGACAGCAACGCCCAGGTATACGGGTGCGCCGGCGAATAGAAAATATCTTCCGCTGTGCCCGTTTCGACGATTTTGCCGGCATACATGACGGCGATTCTGTCCGCCATATTCGCAACGACGCCGAGATCGTGCGTAATAAAGATAATGGAAAGGTTTCTTTCCTTTTTAAGTTTATTGATAAGTTCGAGTATCTGCGCCTGAATCGTAACGTCCAACGCGGTCGTAGGTTCGTCGCAGATAAGGATGTCGGGGTTTGCCGCAAGTGCGATTGCAATGACGATACGCTGACGCATACCGCCCGAGAACTGGAACGGATATTGACGATATCTCTTTCTCGGCTCGGGAATGCCGACTTCTTCCATCAATTTCAACGCCTTGTTTTTCGCAACCATTCTGGTGACGCGATACGCGACAGCCTGTGCTTTTTCTTTCAAGAAATCGATGGTTGCAATGGTTTCCTTTTCGGCGTCGAAGTTTTCGGCAGTTGCGATTGCTTTTTCGTAGCTTTCGACGATCTTGTCCAGAATCGCGACGATATTTTGCCTTGCAAGATCCAGATCGATGATTTTTGCAGGGACAACCTTATAATCCGGGGTTTTTCCGCGAGCGGTGATTTTATCGATCTTTTTCGACTCCTTATCGTAACGTTTTTGTTCTTTAACGTTGTTGGGGATTGCCGAAAAATATGTGTCGATTGCGCGGTAAAGGCTCGGCTCGAAGGTATAAGCGGTGCTGTCTTTTATGATAGCGAGCTTATCGATTGAGTCTTTCACGGCTTCCGAAAGCACTTTTGCGGTGGCTTTATAAAGTTTTTTATCGGGTTCGCCCTCGACGTACGCCGCGCGGTTCGCTTTGATAAGTTCGATGACGTCCTTTTTCTTCTCGATCGATTTTTCAAACGAATAAACGATGCCTTTCTTGACGTCTTCGATGAACGAAAGCATAAAGTTATCGTCAAGGTATTTTCTCAAAAACACGTTCAATTCGTCGATATCGCCGTCGGGGAGCATTTCGTTGTGGCCGAACGTTTTATAGTACGCAAACGCAAAGAAGTTGGGCATTTTCTTATCGACCGCTTCCTTAAACTTATCGCGAAGCGCGGTAAGCGGAGCGACGACTTTTGAATAATCTTTTACTTTGCCCCTTGTTTTTCTTACGTTGTCCGCCTCGATTCTGAACGCTTTTGCGAATTCGACGATGTCGCTGTCCGAAACGTATTCGTTGACCGATTTTTCGGCGTTTGCAACGATTTCGCGCACTGAACGGGCAAATTCGGACACGGCGTTCTTTTCGATATGGAAAAGCAAGTCGTCCGCGCTTTCCAAGCCGTTTTCGGCGTTTTCGTATGCGACGTTATATGCGCCTTCGAGTTTAAGGTGCAAGCACTCAAACGTATCGAAATCCTTGCAGAGTTTTGCGTTTTCGACGCCGCGCGGGGACTTTTCGTCAACGCCCATTGCGTCGTTCATGGCGGCGCACAGCAGTTTCATGCGGGTGTTGAACGCTTTCCTCGACTCTCTGCGGTTGGCGCGGTTTTTCAGAATCATCGCTTCGGTAAGTTGCATGCCGATGCGGTTGATGGGGTCGAGTGCCGACAGCGGATCCTGGAAAATCATTGCGATTTTGTCGCCGCGAAGTTTATGGAACTCTTCCTCGTTGATCTGCAAAAGATCCATGCCGTCATAGATAATCTCGCCGCTTTCGACAATGGCGTTGGGGGCGGAGATACCGATTATTGCTTTGTTCGTGACGGATTTGCCGCTGCCCGACTCTCCGACGATTGCCAAGGTTTCTCCCTTGTACAAATCGAAGTCGATGCCGCGTACTGCCTGAACTTTGCCCGCGTCGGTACGGAACGAAATTCTCAGATTTTTAACTTCAAGTTTCTTTTCCATATCATTCCTCCGATCCTCTGAGTGACGGGTTGAACGCGTCGCGAAGTCCGTTGCCGAACAAGTTGAACGAAATCATCAAAAGCGCAAGGAACAATGCAGGAAACAGCAATACATGCGGTGAAGTTAATAAGCTATTTTGACCCTGTTGCATTAGCGCACCTATACTTGACACTTTGTCAGATTCAAGGTTGACAATGTTTAAATACGTCAACATGGTTTCCGAACCAATAACGCCGGGAATAACCAAAACACAACTCGTGACGATTGTTCCTATAGAGTTCGGCAAAATATGCCTAAACATCAAACTTAGGTCTTTTGCTCCAAGTGTTCTTGCCGCAAGAATGTATTCTTGATTCTTAAATCGATAGAACTGTTTCCTTACAAGTGCAGCCATTCCTATCCAGCCTGTTGCAATAAATGCTAATATGAACGCAGGCACAACCCCGGTTTTCCTTGCAAGGTGTAAGTTAAACAGTGTAACGACAATCATCATCGGGATTGCAGAAAGAATATCAGATATTCTTTCCAGAATCATATCAACTGCGCCACCATAATAACCTTCGATTGCGCCATAGATTGTGCCAAGAGTAAGGTTAATCAAGCTTACACAAAGAGCAAGCAACAATGAAAATCTTGCGCCCTTGCCCATGCATGTCAACATATCACGCCCATATTGTTCCGTACCGAAAATATATGAGGGTTCGTGCCCATTGATATATGTGTAATAATTCCAATAACACAAGCGAACTTTTATTCCGCCGTCAACTTTTGTGCCATAGGCGTATCCTTCTACATTATTTGCAGGATCATAAGGATCGCTTGAAATACGTTTACTATCGTACTCCGGATAATGTGCGCGTTTTCTTCCTGATTTTGGCATTATAGTGTAAGCAGGAATAAAATTACCGTTTGAGTCAAAATAAGGTTGACCTTCTGGCGTCATTTTGAACCAATAGTTTCCGCCTTCCGTTCTTTGTTGCATTTTTTCATACAGTTGAAGTTGGAAATCTTTTGACGAATAACCCAAGTCCTTATAGTCGACATAAGGATACAGAATTTGAATATCATGCTCATTCTGATATTTACATATTGCATCAAACTCTTCTTTTGACAATGTCTTTATAACAACGCCAACAGAATAATAAGTATTAATTCTTACGTTTCGCGAAATTGTCGTTCCATTTTTTCCGCTGACTTCATTCTCGTTTGTAACTTTCAAAACGGGATTCATTCCCGTTTCTGTAAAAATAGCACGATAAAACTGGAATTTGTTATCATTGAGGTCAGTTAAGTTTCTCCCACCATCCCAAAAACCAGCATTTCTAAACGCCTTTAAGAAAGGCGCTCTATTAAGATAAACATTATCTCTATCCTCCAGCTTATAAGGCGAAAAAATAGGGGCAAATATCGCAAATAGAATTAAAATAAAGATTATGCATGCCGCAACAACCGAGCCTTTATTCTTGCAAAATCTTCTAAATGCATCACGCATATACCCGATAGGTTTTGTATCGAATTTCATATCGTGAATATTAGCATCGAGTTGTGCAAATTCAAATGAGGATTCATTAATAACGTAGTTCTTGTCTTCCATTATTTTTTACCTCCCATGCGAATACGCGGATCAATAAATCCGTAACTTATATCCACGATTATTCCTGCAAGTAAGCCAATGAATATGTAAAACGCCGACAACATCATAAAGAAGTTGTAATCCACCGCCGTAATGGAATCAAGATAAAGTTTTCCGACGCCAGGAATACCAAAAATACTTTCTATAACAAGGGAGCCACTCATTATTCCAATAAACTCGCCCATTATTGCCGGAACGATAACGACAGCGCAGTTTCGCAATGCGTGTCTAAATATTGCCTGCGTTTTTGTGAGACCTTTTGTCCTAGCAAGCAACATAAAATCAGATGTCAATACTTCAGTAAGTTCTGCCCTTGTAATACGCGTAAAACCGGCAATTGAACCAAAAGACATGGAAAGCACCGGCAAAATCAAACTCTTGAACGTAGCCCATGAAAAATATCCGTTTGTTGCGGTAATGGGCATCATGGTCGCACGTTCAATCCACCCGAGTTTAAAATAAAATGTGTACTGCATTAAAAACGCTAGTACAAAGCTCGGCACAGATATAAAAATCATAACTCCTGTGGAAATGACTTGATCTTGCCACTTATTCTTTTTAAGCGCTGCAAAAATTCCAAGGAGAATTCCAAGCGGAATTGCCAACACGATGCTATATATGTTTACAAGCATTGTTGAAGGAAGTCTTTGCGCAAAGGTTTTCGCAACATTGCTTGTTATAAGATAAGTCTCTCCAACACCCCAATCCCACTTTGTAAATACACGCTTCCAATAAATGAAAAACTGTTCAAGAATAGGTTTGTTATATCCTCTAATCTCGCGTTGTCTTGCAACAATTAACTTTTGTGCTTCCGAGCCAATAGGTTCTTGCAATGGCAACAATTTAATAAGCGTAAAACAAATAAGCATAATTACGAAAAATGTAAAAAGCATAAGTAAAATACGCTTTATTGTATACTTTACCACGATTTCTCTCCTGTCAATTTTATTTACATTTCTTACGATATTAATAAATTAATGCCGTAAGAAAGATAAATCTCGAAATCCGTCGGGCAACTTTGCCCGACGGATCGAGTGATTAGTTGTTAATTGGCGATTTTGTTTGCTTTGCCTTAGTACTTAAGCGTACCGCCTTGACTCGTTACATATTCATTCCACGCTTCGTCAGTGTAGTTATAACGGATATATGTCAAACCACCACGACCGAGAACTGCGTTGTAATCGGATGCAGGGAGCGCATATTCCAATTTTTGGCTGAGCATAAACGTGCTACCATCTTGCATAAACGGAATATAATAATTCGTCGCAAGAATTACTTTTTCAAGTTCTGCCATAATAGTAAGTCTCACATCATCCGCAACTTGCTCGAACCCGAAATTGTAAGTAACTCCTTTGCAAATTTTTGCATCGCCGTTCAAGCATTGAGACCAGTCCTCAAGCGTCATTGTGATTTCTACGTTTGCCCCATCTTTACCAACGGGCAGAGTCATCGTCTTAGTAACCTTAGACGTATCCCACCATGCTTTTGCATAAGGATCGTGATCGTTTGCAAAATAGTAAAGCAAAGAACCAAACGGGTTAAGCATACCACCTTTCCATCCTGAAAGACAGGTTTGTGAGACACCGGATTTAAGATTATCTGCCCATTTGGCACCCGCAGGCGCTGATTCAGTGAACTTAATTCTACCACTAAGTTTAGTTTCCTTAACTATATTTTCAATACATTCGTTCAAATAATTAAGGATTGTGGTGATAAACGTACTTTTAGCGGATGATGCGTATTCAATTTCAATTATATCAGTCCCTTTGATTTTTCCTGCTTTCTCCCATTCGTCATAAGCCTCAAGGAATAACTGTTTTGCAAGTGCAGGATTGTAGCCCGTAATCTTTGTTACAACCTCATCAAGATCATATTTTGTATCCTCTTGTCCGGGGAAGTAATAGTAAACACCATCCTCATCCTCGCCGGAAAGCACGCCATAATAATCAGCGATTGCTTTTTTTGCAATTTCGGTATCACGATATTTTTCGCCGGTTGCAGGATTCCAGATGTCATATGCACCGATTACGCTGTAAGCAGGGCTTCTTGCCGGATCGATTCTGCGGCAAAATTCTGCTTTATCAAAAGCTACGCTCAAGGCTTCACGGAAGGAGTCGTTTGCGATAATCGTTTTATTGACACCGGGTTTTTCCGCTTTTTTAAGTTCAGTTTCGTTTCCATAAAGAATCATGAAGAAGATAGTAGTTCCGGGACTGCTATAAAGATAGTCGCTCGTTCCATATTGTTCGTAATCTTCTGCACGTAATCCATATGTCTCAACCTGTCCTTTAAGGAACATTTGTTTTCTGGTGGCAGATTCAGTTACTTCCTCACATGTGATTCTGCTTGTTTGATACATGCAGTCAAAACGGCTATCACTATATCCAAACCAGTTTTCGTTACGAACAAATTCAATGTATTTACCTTTTTGGAATTCTTTTATTTTGTAAGGTCCGTAACCACAAGTGGTATCTATGGAAGTGTTATACGTGTTTTTATATTCGTGTGTTATTTCATCGACCGTAATGCATGCTTTATATTTATCGGGGTTAACAATCCAGTTGCCCGAAAGATTGTAAAGAAGATAGAATCCGCTGCAAGATTTTTCAAGAACAATGACAAACTCATACTCGTCGGTTTTATAAATACCAACACCATCTTCCCATTTAAAACCATAGTCGGCGTTATCCATATAAATAAACAACAGACTGTCTTTTAAAACGGATCCATAATACATATCAAATATATCTTTACCGCTGAAGCGATCATTGCCTTCACCGTCAAAATCTTCTTTCGTAACATCATATTCGGTTGTGTCGGTAATCGAAATGTATTGCGGACATGCATTACCATCTTTGTCAACATATCCTTCCGCGCCCCAGAAATCCCAGCAATCAAAATATATCGTTTCTCCTGCTTCTTGTGCCTTGTCAAGCGACTCATATTTGTCCAACAGCTCGACATAATATTTCTTCTGCTCGCTCAAAAGGTATTTTTTTGCATTCTTGAATACAAGATCACCGCTGGTATAATCCGCCGCACGATAGTTATTATATTTAGGATCCATCAAAAGTTTATAGGATTCAATATAAGTATCGGCATTGATAGGAGTTCCGTCATCCCATTTTGCATTTTTGTTAAGGCGAATTTTATAAGCATATCCTCTTTTTGCGTCAGCGGGAATTCCCCATTTTTCAACAGTTTTTATTTCTTTTGTAATATCTTCAGGATACGCAGATGCCATTACCGGCCAAATTTCATAGCCGCTCTTTGAGCCGTTAAAGTGGAATTCATACAAACCATTTGTGATAAAATCAATTGGATATGAGTCATCATCTGTTTGATAAGTGTGTTGATTCCACATTGTAGGTAAAGTACTTACGGCATCTTGATATGTGAAATTGCCTTCCTTTCGTGCCGGATTGTTGCAAACCGTGCAAACACCATTTACGATATTATGCTTCATGCCAGTAAAACACTTGTCGCAAACACAGTTGTGATCTTCATCAACGTGTGTGCAAGTTGCGGGATCAACATAGTCAAAAATCGTTTGGTTTACACCCTCTTCGCCCGAAGGAATGCTTGGACCACTCGGTTTATTACTACTGCCGGGCTTCTGATCCTTCTTGCAAGCAGTAAGGACAGAGGCGCAAAGCACTACGACAAGTACCATCGCGATGAGCATAAGTAATTTCTTTTGCTTCATTTTGTTACCTCCTAAAAAATTTAGTCAATTAAAGCACTACTTTGATAAAATAGTTATTGAAATTATACATTACGCTACTTTTAATTAGCGTGCGATTTAGAAATCAAAACTAATATGGATTATTTTTTTGAATTTTATGCACGATTTTGGTATAATCGCATATTTTTATGCATAAAAAACTTTACGGATGTAATAAACGTCCGTATAAAATATAAATAATTGGAATTAAGCGATACTTTTCTTTAATTAAGCGCGCGCAGCGCGTGCACGCGCGAATCGCAAATGTATCAAATACACAAAAAAATTTGTTCCGAAACATTTCACCCACTTGTTCAAATGCAGTTGACAAAACGACGTAAAAATAGTATATTTACGTTTGTTATCCGCCTTGGGGGTGTAGCTCAACTGGTAGAGCGCTTGAATGGCATTCAAGAGGTAAGGGGTTCGACCCCCCTCATCTCCACCAAACGATAATTATACGAACCCGATTTTATCGGGTTCTTTTTCTTTTCGGGGGCTCTGCTCGGCGATGCCGTGCCGCCTGCGGCGTGAACCCCTGCGGGCTGACCGCAAGCGAAGAGAGAAGCAAGCGCTTGCATTTGCGGAAATCGAGCGCAGCGGACATAGCCAACG
>OQVQ01000386.1_pt1 | contig 21144 bp, 14 predicted proteins | sample 1691491 | NCBI WGS metagenome assembly OQVQ01 (sample SAMN03418252, study PRJEB22391) | human gut metagenome | biome: human-gut; feature: organic feature; material: feces | host: Homo sapiens | place: Tanzania | collected 2013-01
GATGCTATTTCCCAGCAGTACCTGCTGGACTTCAACGTGGCAGAACAGCTAAAGCGAGATGCCACCAACGGTCTACAGTGTCATTTTGCTGATATTATGGGCATGGAATACGATTTGTCCGCCACAGAGGTATTAAAACCTGTCCTGCCCAATATCCGCAAGCTGGCAGAGTCCATTGCCCAGCAGATACTGGATCTGAACGGCAATGAACCACCCCAGGCTGTTATTCTGGTCGGGGGTGGCTCTCTGACACCACATCTCAGCGACTATGTAGCAGAGATTATGAACCTGCCTATGGGCCGGGTAGCTGTACGGCATCCGGATAAGATTGACGGCATTGTGGATATTCCAGAGGAGCTGCGCCTGCCAGATGCTGTAACCCCTCTAGGCATTCTCAAAATCGCCTCCCTGAATACCCTGCATTTCCTCCGGGTTTATGTCAACGACACAGAATACAGTCTCTTTAACTTCCGGGATTTGACTGTTTCTGATGCCCTGCTGAATGCTGGTATTATTCTCAAAAAGCTTAACGGCCGTCCAGGCCTTGGGGCTATGCTGAAGATTAACGGCGAAAACAAATTTATCCCTGGCACAATGGGCACTATGGCACAGCTTCTGCTGGATGATGCCCCAGCCACCTTGGATACTCCTATTCGGGATGGCAGCCGTTTACAGGTAATTGCTGGCACCAACGGCTCTGTCCCAGAAATCACTCTGGAGGATGTGGTGGATATTCCCCCATCCTATACTGTATTTATCAATGGTCAGGAAACCAATATTGCCGCCCAGTACACCATTAACGGCCAGCTTGCCCAGCCAGGACAGCTTCTCCACGATGGGGATGATATTATCAGCCGTGACACCAGAACTCTGGGAGAGGTACTGAACACCGCCGGCTTCCCACCTCTGGGCAAAAAGATAAAATACACCCTGAATGACAAGGACTCCCAGTACACCATTGCCCCTCGGATACTCCTTAACGACAATGAGGCCAATCTCTCTGACGAGGTACATCAGCAGGACTATATAGAATATATTGCCCCAGATTTGCCTAAGCTAGGGGATGTGCTGAATGTTTCCGAGCTGGATGCCTCTCTGGTGATTTATTACGAAGGACAGGAGCACAAGATTCCTTCCGCCACTGTAACTCTGGAGGTAAACGGCCACCCTGCCAGCACCAACACCCTCATAGAGGATGGCAGTCAGGTAAGATATATGAAGTCCCTGCGGGCTGCTACCACCGTTAGCGATGCCTTGCTGGCAGTAGGCTTCCAGCCACCAGCTGCCCAGAGCCGGGTAAGCTTCACCATTTTGGTCAACGAAAAGCCCGTAAACTTTACAGATCCTATCAAGAACGGTGATGAACTGGCTGTAGTAATCAGCCAGCCATCCCATAACGAGGCAGCCCAGGAGCAAAGACCACCTATGACTGCCGCCGCCATAGAGGACTCCATTAAGCTGGCAGACAAAATAAACAACATTCCCGGCCTCTCCGAAGCCCTGAACAACAAACTTTAAATTTTGCACTTGAAAAGACCACCAGTCATCCGGCTGATGGTCTTTTATTTAGCAATTATATTTAACGATTATATTTTTCTGCCAAGGCCTTTAGCCAGCTAGCTTTGTACTGCTTCAAGCTGCCCGGCAGCATACGCCAGCCCCAGTTGCCCTCAGCAACTCCCGGTACATTCATACGGCAGCTGCCATCCAGCTGGAGAATATCCTGCAAGGCAATAATAACCATGCGGGCATCAGAAGCATAGGCATGCTCAATCAGCCTGCTATCCAGCTCCTCTGGAGGAGAACCAGCCGCATCCAGCATATTGGCAATAGCCTCCACCTCGGCACGGGAAGCATTTTCCTTCAGCCAGCCCACCATAGTGTTGTTATCATGGGTACTGGTATAAACGATACAATCCTCTGGCTCCACAAAATTGATACGGCCATTCTCATTGAAATGCAGCTCAAACTGCAATATCTTCATACCAGGGAACTGACAGGCCTGCCGCAGCTCCTCCACCTCATTGGTAATAACCCCCAGGTCCTCAGCCACAATAGGCACATCCCCAATTTCCTTGCGGACAATATCGAAGAAAGCCTTGCCAGGGCCTGGCTTCCACACACCATGCTCTGCTGTCTGGGCATCACCATCAACCTCCCAGAAGGACTCAAAGCCTCTGAAATGGTCAATACGGATAATATCCACCTGACGCATCAGATTGCGAAAACGACGAATCCACCAATCATAGCCATCCTGCTTCATAACCTCCCAGTTGTACTGAGGGTTGCCCCACAGCTGACCAGTCTTGCAGAAATAATCTGGCGGTACACCAGCCACCTTATATGGTCTGCCATTCTGATCCAGCTTAAAGAGCTGCTGATGTGCCCAGGCATCGGCACTATCCAGAGAAACAAAGATTGGCATATCTCCCATAATCTGGACGCCCTTCTTGTTGGCATATTCCTTCAAATCCTGCCACTGCTGATAGAACATATACTGCTCGAAATGGATTTCCCCAATCTCAAAGGTAAGCTGTTCCTCCATAGCAGCCAAAGCCACCTCATCACGGCGGACAAACTCAGGATCCCACTGATTCCAGCACTTGCCATTGTGCCAATCCTTCAGCACCTTGAACAGGGCATAATCCCGCAGCCAATAGGAATTTTTCTTGGCCCAGGCCCGATATTCATCCCTAGCAGTAGAATCAGACATGGTAATAGCATTAATATAAGCCTTGAAAATCAAGGACGGCTTCATCATCTCAGCCCAGGCATAATCAGCCTTGCCATCGTTGATAACAGAAGCATCCTTCAAATCCGCCTCAGTCAGGAAGCCCTTTTCTGCCAAAAGCTCCAAAGAAATCAGCAATGGATTACCCGCAAAGGCAGAGGAAGAAGCATAAGGAGAATTGCCTGCCCCTACAGGATTCAGAGGCAGAATCTGCCATACCTTCTGTCCAGCAGCTGCCAGGAAATCAACAAACTTGTATGCCTCTGGCCCCAAATCACCAATACCAAATGGAGATGGCAGAGAGGTTGGATGCATCAGCACACCGCACTGGCGAACACCCTTGGTCTTGGCCACAGCCTCAGCCTTGTGACGATATACCAAGCCAGTATATGGTGGAATCTCCACCTCCATACGGCCCCGGACAATAGGCAGGTCTGGACGGCCCTCCAGCACATCCTCCATGATACCTGCTGCCAGGTCCCGCACCTCCAGAGATACCTGCTGCATCTCCTTACTGCGGTTCAGCAGTACCACGAACACCTCATTATCCGCCTTGGCCCCAAAGACATCATGACCGCCATCTATAACTCTGGCATAACCATAGACATCCCCCTTGGCATAGAGAGGCAGAATCTTACCAGTCTGCAAGGCCACATGGTCATTGCGAAGATGAATCAGACGGCGAGTCCACATCCTCAGCTCTGGATCTCCGTTTTTCCAATCATACGTACCACGGCAATAAGGATCCCGATAGCCCTGCAGGGCAATTTCATCACCATAATAAACACTAGGCACCCCTGGGAAGGTCATCTGCCACAGAATAGCCATCTTGGTACGCATCAAGCCCTTGTAAAGACGCTCCCCATCCAGACGATAGCTGGCCTGGCGCACTGCAGGCACACCCTCCTGACTAGGAGCCTCCCCTAGCAAGGTCAGGATACGCTCTCTATCATGACTGCCCAAGAGATTCATCATAGCATAGAAATTGTGCTTCGGATAGTTCTCCTGCAAGCTCCGCAGTCTAACACTAACCTGACCAGCATCTGCATAACCCAGAAGGAAGTCCAGCACAGCCTGACGGAATGGATAGTTCATAGCAGAATCCAATTCCTGACCACAGAGATACTCACGGGATACACCATAGGCGCTCTTGTTGGAAGCATCCTCCCAGACCTCGCCCAGCATAACTGCATCCTTATCCACCTTCTTCAATTCCTTGTAGAAGGTCTGAGTAAACTTCTCTGGCAGCTCATCCACCACATCCAGGCGCCAGCCGCTAATGCCCTGCTTCATCCAATATTTCAGCACACTATCATCATCGTTGATAATGAAATTCATATAGGATGGAGTTTCTTCCTTTACATTTGGCAGAGTGCTGAACCCCCACCAGCTTTCATAGCTCTCTGGATACTTGTTGAAGCAATACCATTCATAATAGGGTGAATCCTTAGACTGGTAGGCACCTACTGTATCATAGTTACCGTATTTGTTAAAATAACGGCTATCGTCACCAGTATGGCTGAACACACCATCCAGCATAATGCGGATGCCCATCTCCTTGGCCTTGGCACAAAGCTCCTTCAGCTCCTCATTGGTGCCCAGGATAGGATCTACCTTGTGATAATCTCCCGTATCATAATGATGGTTGCTGGCAGACTCAAAGATAGGATTCAGATAAATAACCGAAATCCCCAAATCCTTCAAATAAGGCAGCTTCTCCTGAATACCTGCCAGATTGCCGCCATAGAAATCATAGGAAACAATCTCCTTGGTATCCACATCCTTGTAGTAGAAAGGCTTATCATCCCAGCAAGCATGGTATACAGCACCCTTTTTCTCCACCAGCCTATCGCCCTTGCGATAGAATCTATCTGGAAAAATCTGGTACATAACAGAGTGGCGGAACCAATTCGGCGTATCTGCCCCCTTGTTAAACACTGTAATCTGGTAGGACTGAGCTGGAGGATCATCCCGCAGATAACCAATACCACCCATGCGGGCATCATTGTTGCCATAGTACCAGATACGGCCATTGATGTTGATAACAAAATAGTACCACATCAAACAGCCCTTCTCAGGCATAGCAATATCGGCAGAGAAATACATCTCCCTGCCTACAGGATCCTCTGGCTCCAGCACATAGACCAGCTCTCCCACTCGCTCCCGCCAGAATCTTACCTTGACAGAAATCTCAGCCTTCTGATCCTCTATATCATCCAGCTCCAACTTGATTCGCAGCCGCACATCAGTATAGCTCTCGGCAGCACCTACAGGACTACGATAAAATTCATTCTGTGAATTATGCTCCACGTTTTTCAAAACCGGCATCAAATCTCTCCCTGTAACTATAATCTATCAATCTATCTTCCCCAGCACCCCGGTAAAGATTAATTTCTACAATCATCGCATTACTTAGGTATATTATACCAAATAATCCTACGAAATGTTAAAAAAATCGAATTTTTCTTGCATTAAAATAGGGAATATCTAACCCTCTCACAAATTAGATATTCCCCAAGACAATGGATAATATATCAATCCAGTTCCATGATATTGTGCTTCAGCACATATATCAGGGCCTGGGTTCGATCGTTTACTCCCAGCTTGCGGAAAATGTTGGTAAGATGATTCTTCACCGTCTTTTCACTAACAAACAGGGCCTGAGCTATATCCTGATTGCTAAATCCCTTGGCAATGCAGGCAATAACGTCCATCTCTCTATTGGTCAGCCGTTCATTACGGCCCTCACGCCACAGATTCAGAGCCTTTTCCCGTACATTGTCCCCAGGATTCAGCTCCCCAAAAATCCGCTTCTGCAGCTCCGGGGTAATATAGAAGCCACCCTCAGCTACCCGGCGCACTGCCTCCAACAGCACCCCAGGCTCCACTCCCTTCAGGAGATAGCCCTTGGCGCCATTCTTCAACAGCTCCACCACATAGTTATCATTATCATGAATAGTCAAGGCAATAATCTTGACTTTACTGCGAACATTCATTAACTGCCGGCAAACATCCATACCGCTTAGGCCAGGCATATTCAGATCCAACAACAATATATCCGGCTGCAGCACCAGAGCCTTGGCCAAGGTATCCTGACCTTCCTCACACTCTCCTACAACCTCTATATCATCCTCAAAATCCAAAACACCCCTGATACCTTGTCTCAGCAGTGCATGATCATCAGCAATTAATACTTTGATAGACATTCCAATCCTCCACACAATTCGGAGCATACCTCTCCGCTATAGTAAATCTTCACAAAAGTATGAAGAATAAAAGCCACTCTAGGCCTAACTGTCTATCATTATAACACAAAGCCTAAAAAAAAACACTATTATTTCTTATATATATTATATTTTTTATTTGTCCAACGAATATATCATTACTTTTATTTATGATTGTCCCCCAATATCTGTGCCCTCAGCATAATAAACACCTCTGATGTGGTCTTGCTGGTATGAACACTGCGGAACAACTGTCCCAGAATAGGCAAATCCCCTAGAAAGGGAAGCTTGGACATGGAACGAATTTCCTCAGAAGAAATCAGGCCACCAATAATCAATGTCTCGCCATCCTGCAGGCGCACAGTAGTATCAACAGACCGCCGCTGGAAGCTATAGGCCTTCATCTCCTCCACATACTGAGGGGAGGACACCTCTGTGTGAATCCTGCTGGTTATCTGCCCCGCCTCATTCACCATAGGACAGCACCGCAGGATAATACCCGCTGGCCTATACTCTATAGAAGTGGTTACGGTAGAATTGGTAGTAGACACCGTAGGCACCGGAACATCCCCGCCTATATTAATCACTGCTTCCTGTCCCTGCAAGGTAACAACATTGGGACGAGAAAGCACCTCAGCCTTGCCATTGGCAATCATAGCGTCAATGGCAGCACCATATTGCCATTCGTAGGCATGACCTGCCGGCCCCTTGCCGAAGCTAACAATACCCCCAGCCGTACCGGTAGCACCCAAAGCAGGTCGACTAACACCATCATCATTATAATTATACTGAGGTAGAGTAGACCACTGCCACTGAATCCCCAGCTTGCTAGCATTCTCTCTAGACATGGAAACGACCTTGGTTTCAATGGAAATCTGCCGAGCAGGCACATCCAGCTTTTGCACCATGCTCGCCACAGCTTCTGCTTCCTCGGCAGTGCCGTATACCAGCAAGGAACCGGTACTTACATCTGTCAAAACCCTATTCTCGGCTTTGATTTTCTGGGTAGCATTCCCTGTGGTTTCGCTAGACTTATTCTCTTTATTATCCTTGGCCTTAACACTCTGAGGCTTTGCCTTTTCCTGAGAGGCAAAATACAGAATTGCCGCCTGACGCATATCTTCCAAAGGAGCAAAATGTACCGGGATAATATGAACTGTAGCAAATCCCTTGGTCAAATTATCTGGAGCTGCCACAATCCAGGTATTCCCCTGCTTGGTGATAGCCAACCCTCTAGCTTTGGCTACCTGTTCCACAATATTGGCTGGATTTTCATTCTCCAGCTTTAAGGAAACCTTACCTTTGACAGATTCATCTAAAATCAGATTCAAGCCTGCCATTCGTGCCACAGAACGAAGCAACTCCCCAACCTCTCCATCCTGTACATTCAAAGACATAGCTGAAGCCTGCAACGGCTGACATATTAACAAACACCACACGAAAAGAGCCAACACCATTTTCTTCAACATTATCGATTCCCCTTCCCCATACCATAATATTACAACGCTATAGTATCCCCTATATTAAGCTTGTATTTTCCTAGCTGAATACTATTTTTGTCTATATTTTCAACAGTATATCCATCCCAGCTTTCCCCAGCTAACAAAAATTTATTTTGTCCTCCTAAAGTCAACAAAGCTCCCAAATTACCATCCATTTCCACAATCCCCTGCAGGCATATATCTGGCTGTTTAGCTTGTATTGTCTTGACGGTTGTTTTATCCGCAGAAGTTGCAGTTGTTGATACCAACCTGATATTTCCTTGGCCAACAGCCTTATCAGCTTTGGGTAGCTTTTTTTCTTTTACAGACGAATCATTCATATGGTTCGGTCCAAAAGGATTCCGCAAAAGAGTTTGAGCCGAGGCTTCCTCCATCCCCTTAATATCCAATCTACTTCTTTTATTTACTGCTTCACTATTAAGATTCTCTGCCACAATTTTTGTCCCGCCAGCGGTATTCTCTGAATGATTGTCATCCATACCATAAATTATTCCTATGCCTACCATTGCCATTGTACAAACCAGAAGGCCACGATACAATGGCTCATTCTCTAATTTTTCCTTTCCCAATCTCAGCCATTTCTCAGGTGCGAATTTGATACCTTTGCCTGATTTTACTAAAGAATTAAGCCTTTCTCTGATTTTTTTGTTTAGATTCTCTGCTTTCACAAAAATCATCCCTCCCACACATTGTTTTGACACTCCACATAGACTTTCTCAAAATTTTCACAACCATATCCTTGGCTTCATTATAGATGTTTTGTTGTATTCTTTCAAGTATATTTTTCCGAATTTTCTGACTATTAAATATAAATATTTATATTTAATTCAATATAAATTTCTCACAGAAGCACCAAGCGGTTCCCCCCGCCCAGTTTTTCCCACAAAAAAAAAGAACCGATAACCCAATTTCTTGGATTACCGGTTCTTATTTTATTCAGCTATTTGCTTGCTATCAGCCTTTTGCTTTTACTTCCTGCAGGCTTGGGCCCATAATGCGCTTGTAGGCCTCTACACCTGGCTGGTTGAATGCATCTACATCAGCCAGCTCGCCCTCGTAGGCGATAGACAGTGCCAGCATGTACAGCAGCTGGCCCAGGTTGTAGGCATCCAGCTTTGGCAGGGAGAACAATGCGTTGAAGCGATGGTTGGAAGCCAATGCCTTGGCGTTGGACTCTCTAGCTACCTCCAGAGCCTGGCTCATGGTTACGCCGGAGATATCTGCCAGCTTCTGAGCCTCTGGGAATACGTTAGGAATAGTGTAGTCCTCGCACCAGTTCTCGATACGGATGAACTGAACTACCTTGTTCAGCTTGCCTTCCTGATGCTGCTGAGTCTGTGCATGCATATCGGTAGTACCAACAGCCACGATAGGAGTTCTGCCATAGAGCTTCTCGTTGCCATCACGGTCAACAGACTTGCCCAGGGACTCAGCCAACAGCTGGATATACCACTCAGATACGGACTTGAGGTAGTCACCATATGGCATCATAACTTCCATATCACGACCATACTTCTCAGAAGCAATGTACTTGAGAACAGCGTTCAGCAGAGCTGGGTTCTCCCATACATCGCCGCCCAGACAAGCCTGATCCATATCCTTAGCACCCTCCAGGAATGCCTTGATATCAAACCCGCACACAGCAGCCAGCACCAGTCCTACATCGCAGAAGATGGAGAAACGACCGCCCACTCCATCAGGTACACTGTACTGAGGCCAATTATTCTCCATAGCCAGCTTCTTCAGCAGGGTAGGCTTCTCCTCGTTAGGATCAGTAACAGCCACAACCTCAACCTCAATATCTGGGTTCTTCAGGAGAGCATCATAAATAACCATAAAGTTGGACATGGTATCCAGAGTACCGCCGGACTTGGAAATAACCATCAGGCTAACCACAAACTTGCGCTTCTTGTGGCTCAGGCAAGTCTTGGCACTGCGAGCCAGCTGGCGGATAATATCGCCAGTTCTGCGAGGATCAATATTCTGGCCGCTGAAATAAATCTGAGGCAGGCCATCACGCTCCTCAGTGCTCATGGAGTTCCAGAACTCACCGCACTGAACATCAAAGATAACCTTGTCACCCAGATAAGAACCGCCAATACCCAGAGAAACTACAGCATCTACACGGTTGCGAACGGAATCAGTCAGTTCCTGCAGATGAGCCATAGATGCAGGGCTGTTCAGATGGCCATCCTCTACATAAGGCAGCTGGGAGAACAGAACCTTCTCAGGAGTACCATCCTTGGACAGATGACCACGGATAATACCATCCTTGCGCATTACCTTGATAGCCTCTACAGCAGCCTGAATCTTGTCAGACAGCTCAGCCACATCAGCCTTAGTTACCTTGCCTTCGCCTACCAGGTTGTCGTAGTCAAAGGAAAAACCGGACTTCAATGTTAAACTCATAAAAACATACCTCCTAGGAATTTATACAGGTTTTTACAGATATATTATACTAGCTTCGCTCCAAATTTGGTAGCATTTTTCCTGTTTATGCAAAAAAGTAACAATATTTCATTTTGTTACACAAACACCAGCTTAGTTTTCAGCCAGCTGTCCCTGCTTTTTCATCTTCCGCACCGTATAATAAAAAGCTATGCTCAGTGGCACACAGGAGCCTATCCAAGCCGCCGGGCTGGCCAGAGTTGCCCCCCAGAAGCCCAGAGAGCTTACCAGTCCCAGGGCTACCCCGGCACGCATTACCAGCTCCATAATCCCGGCAAAGGTAGGCACAAAGCTTTTGCCCAGGCCCTGCAGGGTGTTCCGGTAGATAAACAAAAGAGCCAGTATCCAGTAGCAACAGCCTGTGGTGGTAAGATATACCTGTCCCAGCTCCACCACCTCCGGCGCGGCATCACCAATAAAGAGATGCATCAGCCAGGAACCACAGATAATATTAAAAAATCCCACCGCAATACTAAAACTGCCCGACATCATAATACATTGATTAACTCCCTGACGGATACGGTTAAACTTGCCTGCACCGTAGTTCTGAGCTGTATAGGCCGCCATAGCAATGCCAAAGGACATCATAGGCATCAGGGCAATGGTTTCCACCTTCTGAGCGGCGGAAAAGGCTGCCACAGAAATTGGCCCCAGTCCATTCAGGGCTACCTGCAAAATAACCGCGCCAATGGCAATAATGGAGGTCTGAAAGGCCATAGGCATACCTACCCGGATATGCTGCCACAGGAAAGGCCAATTCACCTGCCAGTCCTGTCTTTGAATCCTGAGAGCTGGCACCTTGCGCCAGATATATATCCAGGTAATCAGGCCTCCCAGGAACTGGGAAACAATCATGGCCCAGGCTGCCCCTGGAATACCCCATGCAAAAACCAGCAGGAAGATTGGTTCCAGCACAATGTTAATACACAATGATGTGGCTAGAAAAATAGTAGGGTGACGGCTGTCCCCCAAGGCTCTCAGCAGATTGGCGCCTACAATAAAAGTGCTAAAAAAAGGAGAACCTCCTACCACAATGGCAATAAAATCCTCTGCCCCGTCAATAATATCCAGAGGGGTGTCCATCCACAAAAGGATTTCTCTGGCAAAATACCCACCAATAAAGGCGGTTAAAAAGCTGGTAGCCATAGCAATCAGCACACAGGCGGCGGCACTGCGCCGTACCCCCTCCATATCCTTGGCGCCGAATCTCTGGCCTGTAATAATGGTCAGGCCTGCGGTCAAGCCCATAATACAGCCTACCAGCAGGAACATAATGGGGCCGGTACAGCCTACTGCCGCCAGAGCCTCTACTCCCAGGAATCGTCCTACCAGCAGGGTATCTATAAAGCCGTATAGCTGTTGAAAAATATTGCCCGCTATCAGGGGCAGGGTAAAAAACAATATGAGCTTGGCGGGGCTGCCGCTGGTCATATCCTTGGTGTTGGCCATTCTATCATCCTTCCTCTCTATATTTCCCCTAGGGGGAGAGTGAGCCTATGGCTATTTGCCTTGGCTCTATTCCAAATACTTTGTAACTGTCAAACGAAGCTTTTCCCGCAGAACGGTAACACTTTCATCCAGTGAACCGCTTTGAGGCATCAGCTTGTTGTAGTGAAAAATTTGCTTTCGACTGGTGCGGTAGTCTGTAGGACAGGGCACCACCTGAAAGCCCTCCTTGGCAAAGTTCAGCACCGAACGCTCCATGTGAAAGGCAGAGGTTACCAATATGGGATGCTCCAAGCCCTTCTCCCGCAGGATACGACAACTGTACATGGCATTCTGCCGGGTATTGAGGCTGTTAGGCTCCGTCAATATCATATCCTCCGGCACCCCCAGCCGTACTAGCTCCCTATGAGCGATAACAGCCTCTGGGCCACTGTCTGCATATACCTGGCCACCAGATACCAGCACTGGCACATGAAGCTGGTTGTATAGCTCTGCTGCCGTCAGGAGTCTGGCTGCCGGCACAGCACAGAGATTGCCCTGCTCCCCTAGATTGGGGGTATCCTGGGTAGCTCCTCCCCCCAGCATAATAATCACATCTCCCTGGGGGTGGGCTGGCTGGTCATAGATATTCTCCAGCCTGCTCATAAGCATATTGGATACATAGGAAGTGGACAAAAGGTAAAACAGGGTTGTTACCAAAAAAACTGCCGCCGCTGCTTTTCGTGTAGCTGATTTTTTGTCCTGTCGCCATAGATAGATGGCCAAGGCCCAAAGGCAGACAAAAAACACGCCCGGAGGAAGCAGAAAACTTGCTCCGAATTTCAAAAAATAAATCATTTCTTCACCGCCTAAAATTTATACAAATTCTTTGCAGGACTTTTTTCCTTTTTGTAGAATTGTATACTATTATAGCATACATTGCTATAATAGTGTGTAGGCAGATTTTGCTATCTGAGGCGGACAGTCAAATTCTGAGGGCTGTCCTTTACAAGGCCTCTTTATGAAAAAAGGAGAGATTATTATGGCATTTATTCCTGTAAATCAGGTGAAAGCAGAGAAAAAAGCAAACGGCAAGGGTGAGATTACCATCAATCATCTGCTGGGTGCTAATGAGCTGGGGGGCAATGATATGTTTGCCAAGGTGGTAATTCCTCCAGGCTGTTCCATTGGCTACCATGAGCATCATGGCAATACTGAGACTTATCACATTCTGCAGGGCGAGGCTCTCTACAGTGACAATGGCACCGAAAGCAAGGTTGGAGCTGGTACTACTACCTTCTGTCCAGATGGTGAGGGACATAGCATTGAGAACTGCGGCACTGAGGATCTGGTGTTTATTGCCCTGATTACCAAGACTATCTAAGATAAAATTTTAATGTGAGGGGATATTATGACTGCATATATTGAGCCTACTGGGGAGGATAGTTCAATAGCAAGGAATAATAGAAAAACTGCCGGGACAGCCATCTTCTGGAAGGATGCCCAGGGCAGGTTTTTGAGCTGCAATCCAGTTTATCAGCAATTTATTGGCCTTAGTATGGACGAAATCATCGGCCATACTGTGGAGGAAATCGGGGCGGTTAGTCACAAATATCCGCCTCTGATTGATGATGCTGATATTCTGGCGGGCCAGACTGTCAGCAATGTTCCGGGACAGCTGCTGGATGGCAAAAACAAGCCTCGCCATGTGATGGTCAGCAAATCCCCTCTTATTATCAAGGGCAAAATAACTGGTATTGTAGGCACCATTGAGGATATTACGGAGCAGGTAGCCCAGTCCAAGACACTGCTGCAGCTGACAGAGGCTATTCAGTATGTACCGGGAGGTATTCTGGTCTATGAGTGGAAGGGAACAGGAGAGTACAAATTACTGCTGGTCAGCCCGGTAGCCAAGGAAATGTTTAATATCCCAGAGAAAACCACTGATGGCATAGATGAGATATTAAAGCATTGCCTCCATCCTGATGACAACTGGTGTGCTAGGTATTTGTCCAGAAGGCTTATGGCTGGAGCCGAGGTAGCCACCTGCAAATGCCGTTTCTACCCTATTGGTGCCCAGGAATGTATCTGGATCAAAATCCGGGTACGGCCGGTGCCCAAGACCTCTGGCAAGATACTATTGTATATTTCCCTTACTGATATCACCGCTGAGCAGAGGAATGCTCAGGCTCTAGCTGAATCTCAGAGAGCCTACAAGGAGGTAGCACGTGGGGCGGGACTTATCGTCTGGCACTATGATATAGTCAACAATACAGTGGAGTTTCTCAATGACGAACACACATTGGATGCTTATATGCCTGTGAAGATTCCCCGCAAGCTTAAGAATGGCCCAGAGGAATATGAGCCATTTATTCAGCCAAAGTACCGACGGGCTTTTCGCCAGCTTCATGAGAACATAAGGCTAGGCAACTCAGGCAGTTGTGAAATAAAATATATATCTGAGCCGGGACAGGCACCTCGTTGGGCTAAGGTTATCTATACACTGCCAGCAGGGGTTAGCCAGCCTACTGATGCCTATGGCATAGGCATCAATATTACGGCGGAAAAACTGCGGGAGGAGCAATACAATAACGAAGTCCGAATGCTTCACACTGCGGTCAAAACCAATGTCATAGCCAAGGCTCATTTTGACCTGACAGAGAACAAGCTGCTGGACTACATTCGCCATTCCCCCAATGCCTTAAGCCTTAATCTAGGCTGTGATTATGAGTATTTTTATAACCAGCTGCTGGAAATGATTCTTTCCCTGGAGGAGCGAAATCTGGTGGCAGAGAAGCTGGAGCTAGACCGCCTTCTCCATCTTTGTGCACAAGAAAATAGCAATTTTTCCCTTGAATACAAGAGACATTGCGAGGATTTGTCACCAATTATGGTAGAATGTACCGTCAGCCTTTTTACCAACAAAAACGGTCATGCCGAATGCTTTATCTATTTCTATGATATTACCAACAAATTCATCAACTATACCATTGCAGACAAGCTGAATGAGCTGGGCTATAATCGTGCAGCCCTGGTAAACAATCTGACAGGCACCATGACCTACTACAGCAAGGATACCGGTGTTCTTGAGAATACCCCGGAGCATCCCCTTTTCTATGATCAGAAACTGCTGGAAAATATCTGCCAGCATATTCCAGATAAGGAAAAGGCTCAGGCTCTGTACCAAAAGCTGAATTTGGATGCCATAACAGCCTATCTGGACGACCATGAACAGGAGAAAATGTTTGATTTTTCCTTTGATTTGTGGGCAGGTGCTGAGAAGCAATATGCCCGACAGCGAATACAGGCCTGTTATCTGGATAGCAGTCGTACTTCGGTTTTTATTATCCAAAGCGATATTACCAAGCAATACCAAAAGGAGCGGGAACAACTGCAGAAGCTGGAGGAAGCTCTGGCTATGGCGGACAAGGCCAATGCCTCCAAGTCCATGTTCCTGGCAGGTATCAGCCATGATATGCGCACACCTCTGAATGGTATTCTATCCTTTACGGATTTTGCCCTGAAAACAGAAAGCCAGTCTCAGCAGAAATATTATCTTAACAAGATTCGCCAATCCGGGGAGCTGTTGCTGTCCTTGATTAATGATACCCTGAATCTTACCCGCATTGAAAGCGGCAAGGTTACTGTCAATCCTGAATGGGTGGATACCAAGGCCATGCTGGATACGGTTATTGCTGGTGTATCCATGTCTGCCAACGAAAGACAGCTTTCCCTCAATATCCATCGGGAACCAGATGTGCCTGCCTATATTTTTATGGATAAGCTAAAAATGCAGGAGATACTGCTGAATATTCTCAGCAATGCTGTGAAGTTCACCAAGCCGGGAGGCTCTGTTAGTTTGGACATTAGCGTGATTCCTCCTAAGCAGCAGACTCCCCAGGAGCTGGCAAAGGTTCAGTCAGTGCAGCACAAGTGGATACGGTTGGTGATTCAGGATACCGGTATCGGCATGAGTCAGGAGTTCCTGCCTCATCTCTTTGATGCCTTTGCCCAGGAAGAGTCCACTGAGGTGGCCAATCCTAATGGTACTGGTCTGGGGCTGTCCATTGCCAAGAAATACATGGATATGATGGGTGGCAGTATTCAGGTGCGCAGTAAGCTGAATCAGGGCACCACCTTTGAGCTTCATCTTATGGTGGAGGAAACTGAGGAAAAGGCAAATGCCCATAGTTCCGGAGTGGAACATTGTCATTTTGGCCACCTGCATATTCTGCTGGTAGAGGACAATGCCCTAAATCAGGAGATTGCCCAGATGCTGCTGGCCTCCAAGGGGGCTAACCTGGATATTGTTTCTAATGGTCAGGAGGCGGTGGACAAGTTTGAGGCTTCTCCGCCGGGATGCTATCAGCTAATATTGATGGATATTCGGATGCCTGTTATGAATGGTTATAGGGCGGCAGAAAAAATCCGCCACAGTCAGCATCCTGACGGGGCGGATATTCCTATTGTTGCTATGACCGCGGATGCCTATGAGGATGATATCAAGCACTGTATGGCAGTGGGCATGAATGGCCATATTAGCAAGCCTATTAATCCGGATAAGCTCTACAGTGAAATTGCTAAATGCTGTAACGGCATCTAAAAAAACATGATGATAATTCCAAAGCAGATTGCTAAGGAGCTATCATCATGTTTTTTATTTAAGCGTTTTTCATTTAGGCGCCACGTGGGTGGCTGTGGTCAAAGCTGGCCAAGGACATAATGCCCTTGGGCTGGGGCAAACTGTCATAAATAGATTTTATCTGAGTATAAAGCTGTTCCTTCCGCTGAGGACTGGTTTCTGGCCGCCGCCATTCCTCATACATACCGTGGGTGGCCTTGCCTGCCTCCAGAGTTTCTGGAGAGTGGAGCTGCATCTCAAAGCTAATGCCCTGGGGGCTGGTAATATCCAAATGAATGGCCTTGTATCGGCCTGCCTCATTCAGATATTTGTTGTCCAGCTTGTCTACGGTATAGCCCCGCTTCTCCAGCAGATTTACGGTACGGCGGGCTATGGTGGCTAGCTGGCTGTTTTTGGCTACCTGGGTGTAGCGAATCAAATCTCCAGTTTCCTCCACATACTCAGTGGCGGTCTTGGGCTGCCGCCCTGCCTTCAGGGCCTTGTCTGTCTTGCGCTCAATCTTACTGCGGACACTGCTGGCTGTTTTGACGGAATACTCCAGCCCCTCCATAGAAGTACCCAGCTCATGGGCTATCTCCAGCATATCCATAGTAATAGCAGGTTCACTGGCTCTAGCTCTGTCATAGCTGGCCTGTGCCTGACTCTCGTAGCCTACCAGCTGATGATCTGTATCAGATTTGCTGCCGGAAACTACAATCTGGCCACTGCGGCTCTTGTAGGGAATGCCCCCTAGACGGGTTACATCCGCTGTAGCCGTAATGGCGCCACCACTGAGGGCCATCAAGCTGGCTGCCTCTGCTGCTGTGCAGGTGCCTACAGAGCAGTTCATGGCTGACCAGGAAACGGCTGCGGCTATCAGCAGCATCCGTCCTTTGCTTAATTTGTTCAGGCGGGTGACCTTGGCTATTTTATGTAAATTCATAAGAAAATCCCCCTTTACAACTATTATTGTATCAGGGGGATATGAAAACTCTCTGTAACGCTGTTTTTACTGGTCTGGATGAAGAATTATTTGATCCTTAGCCAAGGTCTGAGGCACATCTATGAGCCGCTGGTTGCGGCTGCCTCGAAACAGGAGGCTAATGTCTCTCTGCTCCTCAATATATGGTCCATCCACCAGTACATCTATCTGCTGCAGCAAATATCTTACCGCCTGCTGACGGCTTCCCAGCAAGGCCTCCAGAGTATAGCCTGTGTAGCACCAAATGGTCAAGCCATTGGCCTTTAGCTCTCGTCCCAGCTCTGCCAAGGCAGCGGCCTGACAAAATGGCTCTCCACCGCTAAAGGTAACACCCTCCAGCAGGGGATTGTCCAGAATCTCCCGCAGCAGCTTGGCTGGCTCTACCTGCCTCCCACCGTGGAAAGCATGAGTCTGAGGGTTGTGACAGCCAAAGCAGTTATGAGGACAGCCCTGGGTAAAAATGGTGTACCGATAGCCCTCCCCATCTACAATGGATTCCCCTACAGTACCTGCAATCTGCAGCCGATGGGCTGGTACTGCCAGCTGGGGAATCTCTGTGACTTTGTGATTAGTTAATAACGGCATGCTTTACCCGATCATGCTCCTCGGCCTTTTTGGCATTGTTCCAACGGTCAATGGTGCCTACCAAATAGCCGGTAATGCGACGGATACGCTCAAATTTTGCTGGCTGCAGCTCATAATCCAGATTGATTTCCCCATCCTCAGCAGGAGATATTCTCAGCTTGGCCAAATCTCCGTTGTTTTCCTGCTGGAGCATCTGGATGTAGCCAATAATCTCCTTCTTGGACATATCTTCCAAGCCTGTTACAGTTACGCTGATACCATTTACTAACATTAATCTCGTCCCTTTCATATCATAAATGCTCCTGTAGAAAAAATCTATAAAGTCTACATTTATGCGTATATTTTTGCATATATCGGAATTTGCTTTCGTAATTACTTGCACCAATATATTACTATATATAGTGTCATGTGTCAATATTGGATACTATATATAGTATTTGCTATTCACAACATATGCACAGGGACTATACAAGTTTTTGTATATTTATGCACAGTTTATACATGAGTAACCAGCAGGGGATTCCCTTTTTTATGTTATTGGAACCAAAAATAAGGGCGAACAATCTGTATAAACAGACATGGGTATAAATTTCTGTGGATAAAATATGATGGGCTATTTGACGATATGCTTGCCACCATAATATTTGCTTTTCCAATAGCTGTCATTCAGCTTGTCAATCCGTACTCCCTTGCTGGAGGAGGCGTGGATAAACTCCCCCTGGCCCAAGTAAATGCCACAGTGGGAGGCTCCCGGCTCATAGGTGGTGAAGAATACCAAATCCCCTGCCTCCAGCTTGCCGGCAGTCATGCTCTTGCCTAGCTTGTACTGCAAATCTGCTGTCCGAGGCAGCTTCATGCCGTTCTGGGCAAATACATACTGGAGATAGCCGGAACAGTCAAAGGCCTTGGGGGTATCTCCCCCGAACTGATAAGGCACACCAATGTATTTTTTTGCAGTGATCAGAAGCTGAGGCACCTGCTGACGAGCCAAAAAGGGCTGACTCTCTGGCACCCTGGTGCCCTGCCCCTTCATAGCCTCCCAGCTATCCTCTATATCCAGGCCCTCTCCTGCCATAGAGCCACCTGTATTCTCTACTCGGCCTGCTAGATTGGCATTCCGGCGGGCTACCTGAATGGCATTGAAGGTTTTGCGATCTACCACCCCGGTGATTTTGATTTTTTGATCTCGTTGAAAGGACATAACAGCCCGGTAGGTAGAATTGTCAAAGCTGCCATCCAACTTGGCTATCTTGTAGCCTAGAAACTGCAGCTGCTTCTGTACCTGCAGTACCTCCGGCCCCCTTGCGTCCTTTTCCAGATTCTGAAAGGCATAGGCTGTGCCTGCTTCCAGCATCAGGCTCAAACAAAGTGCTGTGCCTATTCCAACCCATTTTCCAAGAAACAACTTCGCCAGTCCCATAGTAACCCTCCATATTGCTTATTATAGGTTCTAAATCCATCACAGCAAGGTCATATATTTTCCGAACTCTCCTGCTGGTATCTTTAAAGCTTTCATAGCCTGCTCCGCCGTCATACTCATGGACTCCATCAAGTTCCTTATAGCCTCTGCCTTGCCCTCAAACCGTCCTTCGCTACGTCCTTCAGCTATATATTTCTCAATAACCTCACACATTTCATTCACTCCTTCCTCTGTAGTTTTAAACAGTCGCTTACGTTTTGATGTAATAGGAAACATTTCATCATCGTATGCATCATGCCTGGTAAATATATCCATTAACTTGGCAACATCCGAATCATCCTGCACCTCGGCATTAACATATAACTCTGAAAAACCATTATCCACTATTGCACCATTTTCTCGAATAATCCTATCTACATGATACAACGCTTTGCCAGACTTGTACATATCAAATTTAGATATGAATACCACTACTACATTGGGAATCGCCTTGAATCTATCTCCCGGCTCTGCAATGTTAGCTGTCAACAAAGCTGCATTATATCGCACTCGCCGTTGATGATCATCATTATCAGATTTTTGCACTTCGGCGTTGACAATTCTCCCATCTCCTAAGGTGCATTTAACATCCAAAATACAGGAACGCCCCTGCAAATTTTTCAGCATAAATTGAGGAACATTATCCATAACCTGCAAAGCCTTGTCATTCAAAATAACCTGCAATATTTCCTGACAGAATCCCGTATCCTCCGTCATCTTTTGAAACAGTGCATCATCTATAGGATTTAGACTCATGGCATCCTGCCGAATCCTTGCCCTATTCCCCATTAACACCACCCCTCAGATAAATTCTATCATAAACTCTACTTGTGGTAAAGTAATATCCTGAAATATTTTAATTTTCATATCGCATTATATTAATAATATTAGTATATAATTGATGTATATTTATAATACATAACACAAGTATATATTATTTTGTACCTGCATTCACTATCATATATCTTCTAAAAGAACATTATCATTATTACGTTTTCACAGTACGCACAAAACAGCCAATTGTCTTGCGGGGGGGACTTTTGTGGTATCCTTATTGCCGTAATGATTATTATCACAAGGAGGTTTTGATGTGCTTTTTAATTCTTTTTCATTTATTTTGTGCTTTTTACCGATTACGTTTGTTATTTTCTTTATTCTAGGACGTTACGCACCTAATCGCTATGCTACATTATGGCTAGTTATTGCATCATTTTTATTTTATGGATATTGGGATATACAATATATTCCATTGCTTTTTATTTCCATTTTATTTAATTATTATATGGGTAAAAAACTTTACAATACTCACAGCAAAGCATGGTTATCTCTGGGTATAATTGTCAACTTATCTTTACTTGGCTATTTCAAATATATGAATTTTTTTCTAGATAACATTAATACGTTAGCTGGAACAAATTTATTCGATATGCCTCATGTAATCCTACCATTAGGTATATCTTTTTTTACATTTACACAAATTGCTTATTTAATTGATACTTATAGAAACGAAGCAATTCCTAATTCTTTCGTAGTCTATGCTGAATTTGTTACTATTTTTCCTCATCTAATTGCAGGCCCGATTATAAGCTATAAGGATATGTTACCCCAATTTATTAATCCCAAAACATTTATACCCGATTACAAAAATATTGGTATGGGATTATCACTTTTCTCTATGGGATTGTTTAAAAAAGTAGTAATTGCCGATTCCTTATCCCCTGTAGTAGAAAATGTTTTTACCCATACAGACAAGTTGACATTTCTGGAAGCCTGGATTGGCGCCATAAGCTATACATTTCAACTATATTTTGACTTTTCCGGTTACAGTGAAATGGCTATAGGCTTAGGATTGTTATTCAATTTAAAACTGCCCGTTAATTTTAATTCCCCATATCAAGCTACCAGTATTATTGATTTTTGGCGACGTTGGCATATGACGTTAGGACTTTGGGTGAAAGATTATTTATATATCCCCTTAGGTGGCAACCGACATGGAGAATGGAACAAAATGAGAAATCTTCTTATATCTATGTTCCTTATTGGTCTTTGGCATGGTGCTGGTTGGACATTTATTATCTGGGGCACCCTTCATGGTATTTTTCTAATGGTTAATCATCAGTGGCGACGCTTGAAAATCGCACTGCCAAAATTTGCTAATTGGAGTATA
>OQVQ01000387.1_pt1 | contig 21103 bp, 19 predicted proteins | sample 1691491 | NCBI WGS metagenome assembly OQVQ01 (sample SAMN03418252, study PRJEB22391) | human gut metagenome | biome: human-gut; feature: organic feature; material: feces | host: Homo sapiens | place: Tanzania | collected 2013-01
AATTGATATTCCCGAACTGACCGCAAGGGAGGATCATCGGGCAGCCATGGCGGTCAATTTCCGCCGCAAGTGCGCAAAGCGCGGCGCTGTGGCCGTCGTGTCCGCATTTATGCGCAACGCCGCGGTTTTCGGAAGCATAGGGGAGCGCGGGGTCATCCTCGATCGGAAGCGCGTCAAAATCCGCACGGAATGCAATTCGGCGTGTCGGGGCGGACTCCGTTCGGACATTCAAAGGAGCCTTGTACACGGCATAGAACCATGCACCCATATCATGCAGCTCAAGCGAAGTGTGCGTGCGGAGAAAATCAATGAGCGTTGCTTTTGTTTGTTTTTCCTGCCCGGAAAGCTCCGCGCAGCGGTGAAGCCGATGCCGAAGTACGACGGCAGTTTTAAGAATATCTTTATCCATTGCGGAAACACCTCAATGTTGAATAATATCTGTCGAAAACAGAAAATCCGTTTCGGAAACGGGACATAAACCCCATGCCTGTTTCGGCAGAAATAATTATACTCCCGAAAGAACGGGAAGTAAACCACGGATTTGTTTCACCCGTGCGTATTTCCGCACATGCGGGTATTGTGGTTTTTGCGGAAAAGTGGTATTATTATAATGGAAAGGCAGTACTGTGCGGAAAGAGGGCTTATATAAACGGTTTCCTCGGGAACAACAGATATTTCGGGTGACGGTTAATGATTATTTTGGGCATTGATCCCGGGTATGCGATACTCGGTTACGGTGCGGTTGAAGCCGAACGCGGCAAGATTCGCGTTATTGATTACGGGGTTGTTGAAACAACTCCGAAAATGACCTTTCCCGAGAGGTTGGAGCGGCTCTATGCGGGCACAAAACTCCTGCTTGAACGTTATCGCCCCGATCATGTTGCGTTTGAGGAGCTTTTTTTCTATCGCAACACAACAACGGCATTGCAGGTTGCGGCGGCAAGGGGCGTTGCAATAACGGCCGCCCAGCAGGCGGGACTCCCGCTCTATGAATATACCCCGATGCAGATTAAGCAAAGCGTCACCGGGGACGGTCATGCGGACAAGCTGCAAATGCAGACAATGGTCAAGCTTCTTTTAAAACTGCAAAAGATACCGAAGCCCGATGATGCCGCCGATGCGCTCGGCGCGGCACTCTGCCATGCGAACGCGCTCGGACCGATGGTTGAACAATTCCGCATCAAATAACTGACGTTTTTTTGCAGGGAGCAAAATATGTACGCACATATAAAAGGCAATGTAGAAGAAATTTATGCAGACAGAGTCGTTATCGAGGCGGCGGGTGTCGGGTATGAGCTTGTTTGCAGCAAAATGACGCTGAAAAGACTGTGCGAGGGCAAAACCGCAAAGCTGTTTGTGCATTTTCATATTTCTCAGGACAGCGTCGCGCTGTACGGTTTTTTTGATGCAGAGGAACGGGCAATGTTCCGAAAGCTCATAAGCGTTTCGCGAATCGGTCCGAAGGTTGCACTTGCGGTGCTGTCGGTGCTGACTCCGTCGGATGTTGCGCTTGCGGTGCTGACCGATAACACGGCTGCTTTTGACGGAGTTGCAGGCATGGGCGTGAAAAATTTATTTAGTCGTTGCACGCAATGCCTGCATTGCTTTACGGCCCGCCGGGTCTTGGAAAAACGACGCTTGCGGCAATAATCGCTAACGAGATGGGCGGCAATCTGCGCATCACGAGCGGCCCCGCAATAACTCATGCGGGGGATCTTGCGGCATTGCTTTCAAACCTTGCCGAAGGCGATGTGCTTTTTATTGACGAGATTCACCGATTGAATGCAAACGTTGAGGAGATTCTTTACCCCGCAATGGAGGATTTCGCATACGACATAATCATCGGCAAGGGACCGTCCGCCAGGTCGCTGCGGCTTGAACTGCCGAAATTCACTCTTGTGGGTGCAACAACGCGAATGGGGCTTTTGACCGCGCCGCTTCGCGACAGATTCGGAATAAAGGAACAGCTTGAGCTTTACACGCCGGAGGACTTGAAAGAAATCGTTGTTCGCAGCGCGGGCATACTCGATATTGAAATAACGGAGGACGGCGCACTTGAAATTGCATCGCGTTCAAGAGGAACTCCGCGAATCGCAAACAGGCTTTTGCGGCGTGTCCGCGACTTTGCACAGGTTCGCGCAAACGGTATTATTGACCTTGAAACGGCAAAAAACGGGCTTGATATGCTTGCGATAGACGAACTCGGGCTTGACGCCGTTGACAGAAACATGCTGACGGCAATGATTGTGAAATTCGGCGGAAGACCTGTCGGATTGGATACAATTGCGGCGGCAACCGGCGAAGATGCTTCCACGATTGAAGATGTTTACGAACCGTATCTGCTGAGGCTCGGTTTCATTGCGCGTACGCCGCGCGGGCGGGTATTGCTTCCGGCGGGGTATTCGCACATGGGCTATGCTCCGCCGCAGGATTCAAACGGGCAGACTTCATTCATTTGAAAGGATTCTAAGGACTTTTCAGCTGAGTTGCGCTGTTTTATCCGTTCGGAAGCGAACGGGGACAGAAATAATAACGGAGGGTTACACAATGATGAGCAAAAAAACAAAGGCGATGGAGCAGCAGCTCACCCAACTTGCGCAGGAAAACGATGCGCTGCGCGCACAGCTTGCGGCGGCGGGTGTTGAAATTGAAAACGTTAAAAGCGAGCTTGCAAAAACCGTCGGCGAACGCGACAGGTTCAGAAACGAATTGAACGGCGCACAGCTCGATTTGAGCAACGCCAAACGCCGCTTGGACGATTTCAGGCTGCGTCAGGAAGCAATTGTGAACGCTCTTACCGAAGCGCATAACACGCGTGAACGCATATTAAAAGAAGCAAATGCAAATGCGGACAGAATCGATGCCGAAGCGAAGCAGCGCAGAACGGATATTCTGAACAAAGCGCAGGCGGCACTTGAAAGCGCAAAAAAAGAAGCGGCTCAGCTGATTGCGGATGCAAAACGGGATGCCGCCGGCATTCGCGATGCCGCACAGAAGGATGCACAGCAGGTTACGGACACCGCCCTTGACGAGGCAACGGAGTTGATCGCAGGCGCAAAAGCCGATGCCGAAACGATGATGGATGAAGCACAGGCTGCGGTTGATGAAAAACAGGCGCAGGTGGACGAGCTGAACTTTTCACTGAGCGAAAAGGCAAGGCTTGCGCTTGAACAGGCACGGAAATATGCTCAGATAATGGAATCCCTTGCCGAATTGAATTTCGAAACGGCGGTTGAAGCACGATATGCGGAAAAATACGCACCCGCCGCGGCAGAGCCCGAGAACAGCGGTGAATGCGCGGATGATGCCGATGAAACTTCACTGAGCGAAACAAATCCGGACGCAGCGGATTCGAACGAAATGGATTTGAACGAAGCGAAGCAAGGCACAGAGAGCATAAGGGGCACCGGCGGTGCGGAAGCAATGCCTCCGTGCGGCCGCGAAAAAACATGCTGCTCCTGCGATAATGCGGAAGCGGTGTCGGATTCGGAAGTGCCGGATGTTTGCGGACAGGAAAACACGGAACTGCCTAAAGAAACGGAAGATTCAAATCCCGAAACAACGGATGAACCGAAAGAGCAGGCTGTCTGTTCCGCAACGGAAAACGGAGAGCCGGAGAGTCACACAGGTGCGGAAGGTGAAGCGGAAGACAAACCCGAAACGGCAGATCCTGCGGATGACTGTGATGAGCAAATCAAAACATCGGAAGAATCCGAAAAATCGATGAAGAACGAGAACGGCAAACACACAAAATCGGTCGAGTCGGAATTTCCGGAAGAATACAGCAGCGCGGCATCGCTGATGCGAAGCATTTATTCTATTGAAGGCAGGGATATCCCCGAGGAGGCGGATGAGGAAGGTGAGCTGTACGATATCGGTGAAGGGACGCCGCTCACGATTCGTCAGGATGAGGAGAGCGGCGAGGAAACATTCTCTTTGCCGGTCGATCCGGATTTGCGCGATATCTTAAGAGATATAATGAAGAAATAATGCGTCTTCGGCTGAAAACATGTGTGAAAGATAAAAAGTATGAATATTCTTGTTGTTAATGATGACGGATATACCGCGCCCGGCATTGCCGCGCTGGTTCGGGAATTGCGCAAGGAGCATGATGTGTTCGTTTGCGCACCGAAGGAAAATCAGAGTGCGGTCGGGCACGGGTTGACTTTGAGAAGACTGCTGCATGCGGAAAAGGTTACGGTATTTGACGATGATGCAAAAAACTCCGAACGGGAATTGAAACCCGTAACCGCATTTTGGGTTGACGGCACACCCGCGGATTGTGTGCGCGTTGCACTCGGCAACCTTTCCGCTGAGCCGGATATTGTGATTTCCGGAATCAATCAGGCTCCGAACCTTGGCACGGATGTGCTGTATTCCGGCACCGTTTCCGCTGCGGAGGAGGCGGCAATGCTCGGTTACCGCGCCGTTGCGGTTTCAAGAGATACGCTCGGAACGGACTATTTTGATGATGCGGCGGTTCACTTTTGCAGCAATATTGACCTGTTCCTTGGCTGCTTAACGGAAAGCCACAGGCTTTTGAATGTGAACTATCCCTATCTGCCTGCGAATGAATATCGCGGAATACGGGTCGGGTATCTTGCAGAGCAGATATATCCGATTGCCTATATCGAAATAAAGGACGAAAACGGAAGCATCGGCTACAAAACTCCGAGCAACAAGCTGACAAGCTGCGCCGAGCATGACACGACGGATGAAAAATTCGTTCGTGACGGATTCATCGCCGTGACCCCGCTAAAGTACGATATAACGGATTACGAACGGCTTGAGCAGATCGCGGCATTTGCGGAAAGAACTTATTAAACGGCAATTTTTTGCAGGTTTAAAAGTGAACCCATGGTTTAATATGCGGGATAAAGAGGGCGGATTATGAAAATCGGAGTTATCGGAGCGGGCGCGGCAGGGCTTATTGCGGGCGCATTTGCGGCAAAAGGCGGCGCAAGTGTCGATATTATCGACAGAAACGAAAAAACGGGCAAAAAACTCTTTCTTACGGGAAAGGGCAGGTGCAACATCACCAATTCTGCCGATATCGATGCATTTCTGAAAAACGTGCCGCATAACGGCAGGTTCCTTTACAGCGCGTTTGACGGATTTTTTAACGACGACATAATTGAACTGATAAACTCCTGCGGCGTTCGCACGAAACTTGAACGCGGCGGAAGGTATTTTCCCGAAAGCGATAAGTCAAGCGATGTTATTCGCGCATTGCAGACCAATGCGGTGAGATGCGGAGCGAACATTGTGCTTAATTCACGGGTATCAAGCGTTTCAAAGACGGAGGACGGAGGGTTTCGGCTCTGCTTTGAAAACGGACAGAAAAAATATTACGATAAAGTAATCATTGCAACGGGCGGTGCAAGCTATCCTTCAACGGGTTCAACCGGGGACGGCTACAGCTTTGCAGAGAGTCTCGGTCACACCGTTGCCGCACCGAAGCCGTCGCTCATACCGCTTGTTGCGAACGAGGCATGGGCGGGCGATTTGATGGGGCTTTCGCTCAAAAATGTTGTTCTGCGCGCATATGCACCCGAAAAGAGTAAAAAAACAAAATCCGGCGAGCCATTTCCCGGGAAATATTCCGCAAATGAATCCGGAAATGCCGAGAAAGGCGGATATGCCTGCTCTGCGGCGGAGAATACGGCAAAAATCGAGAAGAAACAAAAAAAGCGCAAGCCCGTTTATGAAGAACTCGGGGAGATGCTGTTCACTCATTTCGGTGTTTCGGGCCCGCTTGTGCTCAGCGCAAGCAGCTATCTTGCGGATTCGCCCAACGGTGCATTGCTTGAAATTGACCTTAAGCCCGGATTGACAGCAGAGCAGCTTGATCTCCGCATTCTGCGGGATTTTGAAAAATACAAGCATAAACAGGTGCAGAATGCAATGTGCGATCTGCTTCCGCAAAGGCTTATCGATGCGGTTTTGCATGTTGCGGGTGTTGATGCCGAAATCACGGTGGATAACCTGACTCGTGAACAGCGGGGGGCAATTGTTCGAACCCTCAAATGCCTGCCGCTGACGGTGCGCGCGGCACGTCCCGTTGAAGAAGCGATAATCACGCGCGGCGGTGTGCTGATTAAAGAGATTAATCCGTCAACAATGGAGTCGCGAATTGTGCCCGGGCTGTATTTTGCAGGGGAAGTCATCGATGTTGATGCCTGTACGGGCGGATTCAATCTTCAGATCGCATGGTCAACCGGCTGTGCGGCGGGCAGAGCGGCGGCGGAAGCTCTTTAAACATATCCAACGCAAAACACTGCTTTAAAAACACTGAAAACGGAGAAAAATATATGACTGCGGAACGAAGTGAATTTGCAAATTCGGGAAATACGGGAAACATCAGCATTGCGATAGACGGGCCTGCGGGCGCGGGAAAGAGCACAATTGCAAAAGAAATTTCAAAAAGACTTTCAATAACTTATGTTGACACGGGCGCAATGTACAGAGCTATCGGACTCAAGGCAATGCGCATGGGGATTGACCCTGCCGACGCGCGCCGCGTAGTTCCGATGCTCGACGGCACAAATGTTTCCATTGAATACATTGACGGCGTTCAGCATGTTCTTCTGGACGGGGAAGATGTTTCCGGGCTCATCCGCACGGAGGAAGTTTCACATTATGCCTCGGTTATAAGCACGATTCCGGAGGTTCGCAAAAAGCTTGTGGAATTGCAGCGTGCGCTTGCAAGGGTTCGCAATGTCGTTATGGACGGGCGCGATATATGTTCCTATGTTCTGCCCGATGCAACGCATAAGTTTTTTGTTACTGCCGAGCCGGAAGTTCGCGCAGCGCGCCGCTATACGGAATACGAGGCGGCGGGAAAGCTGAACGGCAGGAACTTTGACGACATTCTTTGTGAAATAAAACGCAGGGATGAGAGGGATTCAACGCGGGAGGCTGCGCCGCTCCGCCCGGCGGATGATGCAGTCGTTATCGACACAAGCGAAATGAATGTTGAAAGTGCGGTTGCGGCAGTGCTGGCGCATATCGGATAATGCTGAGCGGTTTTTTCGGAGGTTGAGAATGCTTTATATAATCGCATACATATTCTTTAAATGGCTGCTCTGGCTGATTTACAGACCGAAAGTATTCGGCAATAAGAAAAACCTGAGGATTAAGGGCGGCGTTATTTTTATTGCGAATCACAGAGCGTTGTACGATCCGCTGCTTTTGGTAGTCAGTTCACCGCGAATCATTCATTTCATGGCAAAAAAAGAGCTTTTCGACAACCCTGTGGGGAGAGTTTTTTTTAAGTCACTCTTCGTTTTTCCGGTAAATCGAAAAACAGCGGACATGAAATCAATCCGGCAGTCGCTGAAGCTCCTGCGTGACGGCAAAGCATTCGGAATATTTCCGGAGGGCAGGCGTTCGGCAACGGACGGCATGGATGAATTTGAAAAGGGCACGGCGTTTATTGCCGCAAAATCCGGCGCACCGATCGTTCCTATATATATCAATCCGAAAAAAAGCAGGTCGGGACGGTCGCTTCTGTATGTCGGCGACGTCATTCTTCCGGGAGAGATCGCCGAGCATTGCGACAGGCGAATGCTGAATGATGCAATAACAAACAGGATGCAGAACGAAATGGAAAAACTGAGTCTGCTCATGCGGAGCGAAACAGAGGGCAAAAAACGCACCGCAAGGGACTGAAAGCCGAAATAATAAAGAAATCGGAGATTACCGAAATTGAAAATCATTCTTGCAAAAAATGCAGGGTTTTGCTTTGGAGTGCGCCGTGCGGTGGAACTGACGGAGCAAACTGCGGCCAAGGTTGCCGAATCCAGCGGTGCGGCAAAGGTTTTCACCTTTGGCGAACTGATACACAATCGGGATGTTGTGAACCGGCTGCGCGAGGCCGGCATTGCGCCGATAGAGTCGCTTGATGAAGCGCAGCGCGGAGATTACGTTATCATTCGCTCTCACGGAGTGCCGAAAAAGATTTATGAAGAGCTTGAAACAAGAGGCATTAATTTCATAGATGCAACATGCCCCTTTGTTTCGAATATTCACAGAATTGTTTCGGCTGCGTACGAGCGCGGTGAGCAGGTTTTTATTGTAGGCAATCCGGAACATCCGGAAACCATAGGTATAAACGGGCATTGCGGTAATTCGGCGATTTTTATCCGCGGTGAGGAGGAGCTTCGAAAGCTTGAAGGCAGGAGCGGCTGCCTTGTGGTTCAAACAACGTTTGATTCCGAAACATTTGCTGCAATGCAGCGCGTTATCGAACGAGAATATCCCCGCATTCGCGTGTTCAACAGCATATGCAGCACAACATTCGAACGGCAGCGGGAGGCAGAGGAATTAAGCAAGAAATGCGATGTTATGCTTGTTTTAGGTGACAAACACAGCTCCAATACCCAAAAACTCAGAAAAATTTGTGAAAAAAATTGCAGAAATACCCTCAATGCCGCAAAAGAATGCGAAATTTCTCTTGATATATTTAAAAATAATGATATAATGGTAGGCGTAGTTGCCGGTGCATCGACACCGGATTCGATTATCAGGGAGGTTATCAACACAATGAGCGAACAGGATAAGGCTAATGTAAATTGCGAAGCCGCAACCGAAAACGCAGCTGCAAACGCAGCAAACATCGAGGAAAATGCCGTATTTGACGAAGAGGCGATCAACAAGACCATCGTCCGAATTCACGGCGGTCAGGTTCTGACGGGCACCGTCATTCAGATTGTTGACGGCGAAATCAGCGTCAGCATCGGATACAAGTCCGACGGATATATTCCTCGCTCCGAGTTCTCCAACGATCCCGATCTGGACCCCGCATCCCAGTACAAAGTGGGCGATCCCATCGAAGTTGAAGTTCTCAAAGTAAATGACGGCGAAGGCAATGTACTGCTCTCCCGTAAAAACGTCGAGAGCCAGAAGGCGTGGGAAGAATTCACCGCCAGCGCCGAATCCGAAGGAAAGGTTCTTGAAGGTACCTGCAAAGAAGCAATCAAGGGCGGCGTCATCGTTTCCCTCACCAACGGTGCAAGCGCATTCGTTCCCGCTTCTCAGGTTTCCACCAAATACGTTGCCGATCTTAAAGAATTTGTCGGCAAACCCATGAAGATTAAAGTGCTTGAGGTTGACGCAAAGCGCAGGCGCATCATCGGCTCCGCAAAGGCAGTTCTCCTTGCCGAAGCAGAAGCCGCAAAGGAAGCAGTTTGGGACAGCCTCACTCCCGGCATGAAGGTCATGGGCACGGTCCGCAGGATCGTTGATTTCGGTGTGTTTGTTGACATCGGCGGCGTTGACGGCCTGCTGCATGTTACGCAGTGCGCTTGGGGCAGAATCAAGTCCCCCGCTGAGCTCTTCACCGTAAATCAGAAGATCGAAGTTGTCATCCGCGAAGTCGACAAGGAAAACAAAAAGATTTCCCTCGGCTACAAAGAGCTTCAGCCCAAGCCCTGGGCAACCGCAGACGAAAGATACCCCGTCGGTTCATTCGTCGAGGGTAAGGTCGTTCGCATTGTTCCGTTCGGCGCATTCGTATCGCTTGAACCCACGATCGACGGTCTTATCCACATTTCCCAGGTTGGCATCAAGCGCGTTGCAAAGGTCGAGGATGAACTCGCGGTCGGTGACCGTGTGCGCTGCAAGGTAGTCGAAGTTGACACTTCAAAGCGTCGCATCAGCCTCAGCCGCAGGGAAGCTCTCATCGAAGAGAATCCCGAGGAAGCAGAGCGCATCATGGCCGAAGAGCGCGAACAGCGTGAGCGTGAGCGCGCAGAGCGCAATGCAGAACGCAACGAAAAGCGTCAGCAGGAAGAGCAGACCCGCCGCGAGCAGGCAGCAGCACGCGAAGAACGCCGCCGTGAACGCGATGAGCGTCGTGCAGAACGCCGCCGCCGTGAGGAACCCGATTACGAGCTTCCTCCCGTTGAGTCCGCAACGACTTCTCTTGCATCTCTTCTCGGCAAGTTCGTTGCTCCAAACGACAACGAATAAAAAATACTTCGAACGTATTTACCTTTCCGTGGCTCAACCGCATTCTGTCAACAGATTTTGCGGTTGAAGCCTGATGTTTGCCGAATGTGACAAACATAAAGCTGTGTTCACAGATTTATCTTTGAAACAAGCGTTAAAGCTGCCGCAGGGTTTTCCCGCGGCAGCTTTGTTTTGGCTTGCATACGAATTAATTTCAAAGTCAGAAAAATAAGTTCATATTTTGTCGAAAAATCAGCCGCACTCACGGCATATTCACGGTGTTGAACCCGATTTCGCCCTCCAAGAAGCTTTTTCCGCATGTTTTGCGGTTGAAGTTTTTTTAATTGAGTGTTATAATTTGAAACGGAATAACACATAATCGGTCCGTGCGGGGCTTTTGTTCCGCACGAAGAAACAACAATAATCACTCAGGAGGCTGAAAATGGCTAAACTGTCCGTCACCGATGTTCCCGTAAAGGGCAAGCGCGTACTCGTTCGCGTTGATTTCAACGTTCCCCTTGATGAAAACCTTAATATCAGCGATGAAAGCAGGATTCTCGGCGCACTGCCGACGATCAAATATCTTGTTGAAAACGGTGCAAAAACTATCCTTTGCTCGCATCTGGGCAGGCCGAAGGGAAAAGTTGTTCCCGAAATGTCACTTGCACCTGTTGCAAAGCGTCTTGCGGAGCTTCTCCCGAATGTTAAAGTTGCATTCGCATCCGATTCGGTGGGCGAGGATGCGAAAACAAAGGCTGAGCAACTCGGCGAGGGCGAAGTTCTCCTGCTTGAAAACCTTCGCTTCAGCAAAGAAGAAGAGAAGAACGATCCGGAGTTTGCAAAGGAACTTGCATCCCTTGCGAATGTTTTTGTGTCCGATGCTTTCGGAACGGTTCACAGAGCACATGCTTCAACCGAGGGCGTTGCGCATTATCTGCCCGCCGTTTGCGGTTTCCTGATTGAAAAGGAGCTTTCCGTAATGGGCGGTGCGCTTGCAAATCCGGCGCGTCCCTTTGTTTCGATTCTCGGCGGCAAAAAGGTCGGCGACAAGATCGGCGTTATCAGAAATCTGCTCGACAAATGCGACACTCTGCTTATCGGCGGCGCAATGAGTTATACATTCTTCAAGGCTATGGGACTTAATATCGGCACATCCTATCTTGATGAGGAAAGCGTTGAAACGGCGCGCGAACTGCTTGGGGAAGCAAAGGCCAAGGGCGTGCGTATGCAGCTCCCCGTTGACTGCGTTGTTGCAAAGGATTTTGCACCCGATGCAGAGCATATGACGGTTGCTTTTGATGCAATTCCCGATGGCTGGATGGGCATGGATATCGGCGAAAAGACCGCAAAACTTTACGGCGAAATCATTCGTGAAGCAAAGACTGTTGTTTGGAACGGCCCCATGGGTGTGTTTGAAATGGATGCATTCTCAAAGGGAACCGAAGCGGTTGCAAGAGCATGCGCCGAGTGCGAAGGCACAACGATAATCGGCGGCGGCGACTCCGCTTCCGCAATTAACAAATTCGGTCTCGGCGACAAGATGACACATATGTCCACGGGCGGCGGTGCAAGCCTTGAATTCCTTGAGGGCAAAACGCTTCCCGGCGTTGCCGCACTTCTTGATCGTCCCTGCCGCAAAAAACTTATCGCCGGCAATTGGAAAATGAACAAGAACCGCGACGAGGCGAAGCAGCTTGTTTCCGACCTGCTTCCCCTTGTTGAAAATGCCGAATGCGATATCGTCGTTTGTCCGCCTTTTGTCGATCTTTGCTGTGCGGCAAAAGTTCTTGAAGGCAGCAACGTTAAACTGGGCTCTCAGAACATTCACTGGGCGGCAAAAGGTGCGTTTACGGGCGAAATCAGCGCAGACATGCTGAAATGTATAGGTGTCGAATACGCAATTATCGGTCACAGTGAGCGCAGACAGTATTTCGGTGAGACGGATGAAACCGTTAACATGCGCACAAAAGCCGCACTTGAAAACGGTATTCTGCCCATAGTTTGCGTGGGTGAAACCCTTGAACAGCGCGAAGCCGGAATTACTGACACATTCCTTGCAGGCCAGGTCAAGGCACTTTACAACGGTATTCCCGCCGAAGAGGCAGCGCGCATCACCGTTGCATACGAACCCATTTGGGCTATTGGCACGGGCAAAACCGCAACAAACGAGGAAGCGAACCGAACTATCGGCGCAATTCGCAGAGTTATTGCAGAGCTTTACGGGCTTGAATTTGCGCAGCACACCCGCATTTTGTACGGCGGAAGCATGAACGCAAAGAACGCCGCAGGGCTTAAGGCAATGCCGCAGATCGACGGCGGTCTTATCGGCGGTGCAAGCCTTGTTGCGGAAGATTTTGCAAAGGTTGTTTTGAACTGATAAAGCACGCAATGCAAAAGGAACCGGAATTTAAACACAACAGCCGGCAGCATTGCAAACGGTAAAGATATTACACCGCATGAAGCGGAATAACAATATTTCAGCCCCGCTCCCGAATGAACATGCTTTCGGGAGCGGGCAAGAGGTACGGATTGAAAAAACTCACTGCACTCATCATTATGGACGGCTTTGGCTGCAACCCGGATTCCTACGGAAATGCAATCATGCCGCAAAACACAAAACACCTCCGCACGATTTGGGATGCATATCCGCACACCCAAATAGGTGCATCCGGACGCGATGTCGGTTTGCCGTCGGGACAGATGGGCAATTCCGAAGTCGGGCACACCAATATCGGTGCGGGCAGAGTTGTTTTTCAGGATTTGACAAGGATTTTTGACCTTGCGGAAAGCGGCAGGCTCGGAAGCTGTACCGCTGTTCGCGAGGCGTTTGAAAATTGTCGTGAGCATTCCTCCGCGCTGCATCTTATGGGACTTCTTTCGGATGGAGGGGTTCACAGCCATATCGATCATCTTTTTGCGCTTCTGGATGCCGCAAAGGCGGCAGGAATGCAAAAGGTTTTTGTACATTGCTTCACCGACGGACGGGATACAGCGGTTGACAGCGGACTCGGTTTTGTTCGTGCGTTGAAGAACAAGCTTGCCGAATGCGGCTGCGGGAAAATCGCAACTGTTGAAGGCAGGTATTATGCAATGGACAGGAACAATAACTACGACCGTACGGAAAAAGCATACTCCGCGCTTGTTTACGGCGAGGGAGACATGTTTTCGGATGCGGAGGAGGCCGTTAAGACATCATACCAAAACGGCGTTACGGACGAATTCATTAAACCGTGCGTAATAACCGAGAACGGTGAACCTGTTGCGAAAATTAATGCGAACGACAGTATCATTTTCTTTAATTTCCGTCCGGACAGGGCGCGCCAGCTAACACGCTGCTTCATCGACAGGGATTTTCCGCAGTTCGAGCGCAGACGCGGGTACTTTCCGGTCAAATTCGTTTGCATGAGTCAGTATTCCGCAGAATTCAACGGCAGAGTCAGCCTCATCGTTCCTCCCGAACAGCTTTCAAACACCATGGGCGAGTATCTTTCCTCTCTCGGAAAAACTCAGCTTCGCATTGCGGAAACGGAGAAATACGCTCATGTTACTTTCTTTTTCAACGGAGGGATCGAACGCGTTTTCGACGGCGAGGACAGGATTCTTGTTCCGTCACCGAATGTTGCAACATATGATCTGAAGCCTGAAATGAGTGCGTACGAGGTCACACGCCGTGCGTGTGAATGCATCGATTCGGGCAAATATGATTTTATGGTTCTGAACTTTGCCAACACCGATATGGTCGGACATACGGGCGTTTTCGAGGCTGCCGTCAAAGCTGTTGAAACAGTCGATGTTTGTGTCGGGACGCTGGTTGACCATATTATCAAAAACGGCGGAGCTTGTCTCATCACTGCCGATCACGGCAATTGTGAGCAGATGCTCGATGAAAAAGGTGAACCGTTCACCCCGCACACAACCAATCCCGTTCCGCTCATCTGGGTTTCGGACGATGCAAAGGGTAAAAAACTCCGTGACGGCGGAAGATTATGCGATCTTGCGCCGACGCTTCTCGATATCATGCATCTGCCCGTTCCGAAAGAAATGACGGGTCACAGCCTGATTGAACGATGAACGAATTATATAATCGACAGCATTCGAAAATTATGCTTGCATATTTGGCTTTTTAATGCTATAATGCCAAATGCAGTTGAAATTGAAAGGGTTATTAGTTATGCAGACTGTTGAAATTATTGTAAACATCCTCATGGTCATTGTCGCCGTGCTTCTTGTCATCGTTGTGCTTGCGCAGAACGCAAAGAGTGCCGGTCTCGGCAGTGCATTCGGCAACGATACGACCGCTCTCGGTCAGGCACGCAACGCAAAAGCGGGCAGGGAAGCAAAGCTCCAGAGGCTTACCGTTATCTTCGCTTCCGTTCTCGGTGTGCTTGCTCTTGTTCTGCTCGTTATCGGCTGATGTTCATGCGCTCGGGTTTCGGGCGCAACGATCCGAATTTTGATTTTGCTGCGCAGCATTTAATTTTTTGAGTGCTGCGTTTTTGGCAATATAAGAGGTTAAGCAGCAATATGCCCGTAAAACGCGGAGAAAAACAACTTGCCGAAAACCGCAAGGCTCGGCATGAATACTTCATTGAAGATACCTATGAATGCGGAATGGCTCTTGTCGGAACAGAAGTCAAGAGCATTCGTTTGGGCAAGGTCAACATCAAGGACTCCTACGTCAAAATCAAAAACGGCGAGGCGTTCGTTGTCGGTATGCACATAAGTCCGTACGAAAAGGGCAATATCTTCAATCGTGATCCCTTCCGCGAGCGCAAACTGCTGCTGCATAAGCGTGAAATTTTAAAGCTTCTCACGCTTTCGCAAGCCGACGGATACAGCCTGATTCCGCTCCGTCTTTACCTTAAGGACGGAAAAGTGAAATTGGAACTTGCGGTCGCAAAGGGCAAAAAACTTTACGATAAACGACATGATATCGCCGAACGCGATGCAAAGCGCGCAATGGACAGGCGAAATGCCGATGCTTATTGACGGAGTTTTACGCCGATTTTGCGGATTGTCCGTTCGGCAGCCGTACCGTTTATAACCCAAACCCACCTTCTGCACATAATCAGAGTTGCAGCATGGTTTTGTTTGTGGTATAATATCAACGCTTGGGGGCGTACATGGTTTCGACGGGGATCATGGGTGCCGGATAAGCGAGCCGAAGCCCCGAGCTTCGCTAAAATCGGGAAAACTTAAAAAATAAACGACGAATCCAATTTCGTACCCGTCGCTGCTTAACCGGCGACTGTCCGCCCGCCGTTGCCCACGACGGCGGTAACGGGCATCATTAATGTGGGGAACCAACCCGGGCTTGACTTGACCCGGGCGGGATTAAAAGTCTACTGAAACCGTAATCCTGTCGGTAGGAGTGCGGCAGAGGGAATGTCAAAATATCGACTACGCTCGTAGAAAGTCTTGTAAACAGGTTTTCGGACAGGGGTTCGACTCCCCTCGCCTCCACCAAATCTGAACGGGTTCTTGATACAATTCATCAAGAACCCTTTCGTTTTATTTTTGGCTTCAATTGTCCTTGATTTATCTATGTTTTTCAAAACAGAGGGTGCAGCAATCGTTTCAGCCGCAGCCGCTTGAGGGTGCAATTTTGCCTACAATCTTCCCCAAAAAGCACTTATTGCAAAAACTATCGTTTCAAACGTCAAAAAATCCTTATTCCATATAGACTTTTGAGAGGGTGCATTTTCCGTGCGCCGGACGGCGTTATCGTTCCGTTATTGAGGCATAGAAAAAGCCCGGAGCGTGTTTGCTCCGAGCCTGTTCTTACAGCTTTTCAGTTACCGTCGTTCCGTTCTTGAAAAGGAACTCCGCTGTGCCGTCCGGGTAGATCGTCAGCTTCTCAACGAGGGCGTTCCACAGCCTTTCGCTGAAGTCTATCGGCAGCGCCTTCATCCCGCGAATGTCCTTTATGAACCGGTCGAGGACTTTGATCTGTTGTCGTTTCCGTTTCTCGCTGTCCGCGATCGCTTTGAGCTTTGCCTGCAGGTCGTTATACCTTTCGACGTAGGAAGCGTGACGAGCGTCAAAATCTTTTTTCTTGATAGTCCCGGCAGCCTCCTCGTCAAACAGCTTTTGCGTAAGAAGCCCCACGGCGGTAAGCTCCTCCATAAGCCGCGCCCGTTCCGCTTCAAGCCCCGACGTGTCGGAAAGAATCTCCCGCATGAACCGGCAGTCCTCTATGAGCGTCTCCCTCTTCGCATGCAGCTTCGATACCGCGCTGATGAACAGCCTCTTTATCTCATCGTCCGTCAAATGCTTAGTTGAGCATCGTGTCTGCCTTTCATACTTCCCGTTGCACCGCCAGACCACCTTTCGGTACTTGTCTGTCGAGTGCCATACCTTCGAGCCGTAATAGCTCCCGCACTGCCCGCAATAGATCTTCGAGGAGAACACGTTGAGGCTGTTCTGATGATTGCCTTTTTCCTTTCGCCTTGCCATCTCGGCCTGCACAAGCTCCCATTCCGTCCGGTCTATTATCGCCGGATGGCTGTCAGTGACGTAATACTGCGGGACCTCGCCCTCGTTGTTTTTCATCTTCTTATTGAGAAAATCGACCGTGAACTGCTTCTGAAGAAGAGCGTCGCCCTTGTACCTCTCGTTCGTCAGAATGCTTTCGACCGTGGAATCGCGCCACCGCGCTTTCTTCCTCGGCGTCGGTATTCCCTGCTGGGTAAGATACGTCGCTATCCCGGTTATCGTCTTGCCGCCCATGAAGAGCCTATAGATAAGCCTGACGAGCTCTGCCTCCTCGGGGTCGATCTCCGGTTTGCCGTCCTTGCCCCTGCGGTAGCCGAGGAAGGAGCTGAAGGGCATATTCACCTTGCCGTCGGCGAAGCGCTTACGCTGTCCCCACGTTATGTTGTCCGATATGGATCGGCTCTCCTCCTGGGCGAGACTTGACATTATCGTCAGAAGCAGCTCGCCCTTTCCGCCGAACGTCCAGATGTTCTCTTTCTCGAAAAAGACCTCAACGCCGTAATCCTTCAGCTTGCGGATCGTAGTCAGACTGTCGACCGTGTTTCGCAAGCTCGAAGTCCTCAAGTTCAAGTTTGGAGTCGGTCAGCCTTGCCTCCTCGGCGACCATATCCTCGTATCCGGAAAGCGCCTTATACGACGCAAACTGAGCGGAACGGTCATACAGGCTCATATGGGGATGCTTCGGCGATCTCCAGTGAGGGAGGTCGATGATATCCGCGTAGACTATGCGCGGATCGGGTTCTTTTTCCTTTATTCCTTTACTCATCCTCATCGCCTCCGTTCATAGGCTCGTAGGGCTTCTTTTTCGGTCTGCCGGTCATGACCTCGTCTCTGCCGGCGCGATGACCGCCGATCTGCTCATTGCGCTCTATCGTCGTGCCTCCGTCCATGTAGTTCATTCCCTTGAGCAGGACGTTCTTTCCGAATCTATCCTGCAGAGCGAGGGTGGCTCTTTGAAGCCTGCGTTCCCTTTCCCCAGCCGCAGATCTTTCCGCTTTCGCCTTATCAACGGCTTCGTAATCGATGAACAGGCTCATCTGCTCCGGTCCTTCAGCTGGGATATCCGTTTCGGGGATAAGATTGCAGGCGGCAATGCCCACGCGCCTTATCAGAAGGTCGGGATCGACGATACGGTCATACAGAGCCATCATGACCTCCATTATCGCTTCCGTTGAGCTGGTATAATGGTCGATATTCCCCGTGCCGTGAGCATGGTTCGGGTGCGGCCTTCCGTACATATCGGGAGAGACCTTTCCCGTATACGTTATGCCGGTCGTCTTGACCTTATAGACGGAATCGGCCATCGTTTTTCCCTGACGTACGACATCGAGACTCTCACGATCGTATCCGATGGTCAGCACGACCTGCTTTTTAACTACGGCTTTTCTCACCATATCGAGCACGAGCAGCTCCGTCATTTCCCTGGTTATCAGCTTTCCCTTTTCACAGTTATACGGCTCCTTCAGCACCTGCCCGGATGAAAGCGAGGGCGTTTCGGGAGTATAGCTTTTGATTGTGGCGATATCCGTGGGTTCCCATCCCCATGCGTGGTCTATGAGCAGTTCCGCGTTTATGCCCATCGCCTTGTAAAGAGCGTCCTCGTTGTGAACGCTCAGCCTCGCGACGTCGCCCATCGTATAACAGCCGAGGGCGGCAAGCCGCTCTTGAACTCTCGTACATAGTCGCCCCAATCAAAAGCTATACTCCCGAAACGCCCTTCCGCTCGTTGAGCTCCGCGATCCTCACTCCCTGCTCGTCGGCCGGGACGTGCTTAGCCACTATATCCATGGCGACCTTTGCGAGGTACATATTCGTTCCTATGCCGGCTGTTGCGGTTATGCCCGTGGTATAGAGCACCTCGCGTATCATCTGCATGGCGAGCTCGTGCGCGGTGACCGCGTATGTGGCGAGATACGGCGTGGCGTCTATGAACACCTCGTCAATGCTGTAAACGTGGATATCCTCTGGACTTATGTATTTGGAATAGACGGAAAAGACCTGAGTGCTCACTTTTTCATAAAGGAGCATGCGCGGTGGGGCGACTATGTACGAGAGTTCAAGAGCGGGATCGTTTTCAAGCGCCTCGGCATCAAACGATGAGGATGTGAAATGATAATGCCCCTTCTCGTCCATCGGCAAAACGCCGAGCTTTATCGCCTTGCGGAACCTCTCTTGATTGACCTCCTTGACCCTCTGTATCACCTCAAACAGACGGGCTCGTCCTGAAATGCCGTGCTTTTTAAGAGAAGGGGATACTGCGAGGCAGATGGTCTTTTCGGTGCGCGAGAGATCCGCGACGACGAGATTCGTTGTCAGAGGATCGTATTTGCGGTCCGCGCACTCGACGCTGGCGTAGAAGCTCTTGAGGTCTATCGCTATATAGACTTTATCCATCCCGATCCTCCTTTCTCAGACTTTCGACGAACCATCTGCCGAAATGGCTGGCGAACCTGTCCTGACATCTCTCGAAAAACAGATATTTTATCTCGCCCTTGATAACGACCGTGAAGCAGTCTCCGGGAAGGCTGCGCTCAATTGACGACGCCGGACGGAAATCCTTCACAGCCTCGATGACGAAAACACGGCCGTCCTTCCATGTGATAGAGCGCGGCTGCATATACCCCGTTGAATCAAAATCGGAGTTGACCTTGACATATACCCGCTCAGGATGAAGCGGCTTCGTGTATGCCATCGGGATCAACTCCTTTCAGCGGGATCCTTTCAGTCCCTGTTATTTATGCCGTATTCTCTGTTAAACTCCCTGATCTCGTCAACGAACATCTCCTCGAGCGCGCCTTCCTCGTCTTTGCCGGGCCTTTCGGAGGAGCGGACGGTGCCGAGGACTCTGCCTCTGATAACGAGGGTGTTCTGCTCATTCTTTTTCGGATACGGAATATCGGGATTAACGGAATAGAGAGTTCTGTCCGCTCCGATGCGTTTGATAACGGCTCCGTCATCCGTATCGACGATGACGTCCTCTCCGGGAGAAGCGGAACAGGCGTTTTTATAGTAGACGTAATCCCCGCTGTGATAAACGGGTTCCATGCTGTCACCGTGGACCTTGACTATCCCGTCCGCTTCCTCGTTGATAGTGTTCTTTTTGAGGAAGGTATAGGAGGGAGGCGAATCCGGGACGTAATCGCCGACGCCTGCCGCCGCCATGCCGGGACGGAAGAGGAACAGCCGGAAAGTTTCCTTCACGATTCGGTCCTTTTCCGCTAGTTCCTCGTTCAGCATGGAATAGATCATCTTTTCGACGACACGCTGACTTGCGGGAGAGAGCTGACGGAAAAAGCGTATGACTCTGTCCTCCATTTCGCTTAAGCCGTTTTCGGCTTCCATCCCGTAAAGCTCGTGGAGCTTTATGCCGAGGAGCGCGCATATCTCGGGAATAAGACTGTGGTCGGGTTTGCACCTGTCCTTTTCCCAGTTGGCGACGGAGTTCCTGGATACGTTGACCATCTCCGCGAAGTCGATCTGGGATATCCTTGCGCTTTCCCTGTGCGCTTTGATGACCTTGCCGAAGCAAGTGCGGTCAGCCGGCAGCTCTGCTGCTGAAGGAGCGTCTTTTTTTGCAGCCATGATCGTTCTCCTTTGCTTATTCGGTTTCCGGCGGGAAAAGTATGCGTTTTCCTACTGCCGGATACCCTTTTGCGGCATTATACCACATATCTACTTTGCAATGCAATACCTATCTGCAAAATATTTTACACAAAAAGTATTGCGTTCCGAACCCGGCGTGTGTATAATAGTCCTCACCAACATGAGGAGGACCGCCGAATGAAAAGTTACGAGTATTTGCCATCGCCTGAGAATGGCGGCTCTGTTCACGTCCTCATGCCGTTTTACTCGGCTGAGGAGGAGAACGCACTTAAAAACAGAAGAGGACCCTTTTCGGTCATCGAGATACTGAAGGAGGTATTCAACGAGGATTTCTTCGCCGCCGTCGATCGATATGTGGAGACCTACCCCGATCTAATAAAGAAGTTTACCGGCAGAAATGACGCCGACGCCTTTCGTCTCGATCTTCTCAGCGAACCGAGAATAGAGGATTGCTTTGAGTACGACTACAGATATCTGGCAGTCGATCTCGTTTTCGACGCCGTCGTAAACACCATTACTTCCGGCAACGAAGAAGGGGCGTCGTTTCATATTCCTTTTGAAATGCGCTATTTCATCAACTACCACAGCAAAAAGTGCAGCGTTCCAACAATTGGCCCGAGGAAGGAAGCACCGCGGAAGAAGGGCATGAGCTTCAACCGTTATCTGCTCCCCGTCATGTATTCGGATGATTATGCTGACGTCGCGGAGGACATACTCGTCAGATACTATCCCGAAGCGCGTGATGAGCCTATCGTCATCGACGGCCGCACGCTTGCGAAGCGTATGGGACTCAGGACGCGCACGGTCCGTTTCCCGAAGGGAAGCGATATGCAGGGGCTGATATTCTTCTCGGAATCGAAATATCCTGTGAGGAACGAAAACGGAGACTGCGCTGAAATAAACGTTCCTCCTATGACCATACTCGTCAACAGAGACCTGTGCTCCACCCCCGAAATTGAGAACAGCACTATCGTTCATGAATGCGCTCACGCATATCTCGACCATCGCTTCTTTCTGCTCCAGTCGCTGAGCGGAAACGGAGCCGCCGCCTGCA
>OQVQ01000393.1_pt1 | contig 20922 bp, 14 predicted proteins | sample 1691491 | NCBI WGS metagenome assembly OQVQ01 (sample SAMN03418252, study PRJEB22391) | human gut metagenome | biome: human-gut; feature: organic feature; material: feces | host: Homo sapiens | place: Tanzania | collected 2013-01
GAGGTGACAGCATGAACATCCAGGAGTCGGCAGAGTTCCAGACCTCTAAGTTCTATTGCAAGACGGACTTCGATATGAAGAAGATTGCTGAGGAAGAAGCTGACTATGCGAACTACAAGATACCAAAGTTCTACACCTTCCCATCCAAGGATGCCAAGGAGCGAATTCTGTACCAGAATTTCGTGAGTGTAAACCTCGATGTCAAGAATATGATTGACGAGATAAACAAATTCAAGATAAAATGACTTTCAGAAAGATAATATTATTCCTGCTTATATCATTGAGTCTGGTTGCGAATGTTCAGGCTCGAATGCCGACAGAGCGACCGGCATCAACGTCGGCTTCCATTTTTGAGTTGCCACCTTTCGAACGTGCAGTATGCTGCATCAGGTTCTATGAAGGAATGCACCGGGCTAAGGACTATCCTTATGTTGGTTATGGGCATAAGCTCAGACCTGGAGAGCGTTACTCTGCTAATATGTCAACATATGAAGCAGAGCAACTTCTTCGTAAAGACCTCAGAGAATTATGTGCTATGTTTCGTTCCTATGGTCAGGACTCCCTACTCCTTGCTGCTTTGTCCTATAACATTGGACCATACAAGGTGACTGGATATAAGGGCAAATACCCTAAAAGTTCTGTTTTAAAGAAACTCGAAGTAGGCAACCGGAACATCAGAGACGATTATGTGAATCATTGCCATTGGCGAGGGAAACGAATCCCTTCCATTGAGCGCAGACGATATGCAGAACTCATGTTATTATTTACTCCATGACAGAAAACGAACCAATCAAAACTGTTTCAGACGGTATCACATTCCTATCCACTGGTAGATATTATGATGGTATCAACCGGTGGGTAGCTCATAAACTGAAAGATGGAGACAATGATGCAATAGACTATGCTGCACGCCAGATAGCAAAGCTGTTACCACAAAATGCGGTTCTCGTTCCAATCCCAGGACATCATGGCAAAGCCGAACAGACCATGCAGTTGGCAAGGGCTATCTCGTCATATACTCACCTCCCTATCGTTGATGCCCTCCGTGGCATAGAGCGAGACTCGCAATATGATGCCAAGAAAAGAGGTCAGACGCTTTTTGCCGAAGATATGGGGTTCCATAGACATAAAGACTTGCCCTCGAATCGTACACCTTATATTATAGACAATGTGGTAGATACTGGAACTACAGCCAAAGCTGCTATAAAAGCCCTTGGAGGTGGTATCGTAATCTCTTTTGCCATGAGCGATTATCTTCTGCAAAGAGAAGAGTCAAGGGAATTGAAACGATAACCGCAACCATATTTTTGATTATATGCCTAGACCCAAAAGAAAACAAATAAAGCCAATCGTAACTGAAACAATCTACCATTGCAAGGATTGTGCTAACAGTTACGATTGGCATAGTAAGGCTTTAGACGGTCACCTCATTCTGTGTCGTTGTCCATACAAGCAGGAAGGTGGTCGCTATTGTATATTCCTTAATGACCCACAATGTGAGAACTTTATAAAGCGACTTTAAAATAATAACAAATGTGCTATGAATACAGATGACCGATAAATATATTCATCAGTTTATCCGACAGCGATTGTGAGACACGCTCATCTGGCTGACGCTTGCCTTTCAGTAGCTCTCTTGGCAGTTTCAGTTCGTTGTTTTCTATATCAATGGGACCAACTACATTCGATAAGACATATACTGTGCAGTCATCTACCTGATAGAGTTCGTTAACGTCTTCAAGGAATGGAATGGATTGCTCACCAATGGCGATTGTTTGCATAAGATACATGAAATATCGCTCTCCGTCATGATACAAAAATACGACCTTGTCACCTTTGCTTGGCAAGTCAAGTTCCCAAGGAGGGAAACCACCCCAACGGAAATAAGTATATCCTTTCTGCCACAGTTGTTCGGACAGATGTCGCCATTTGTCTTCTTCTGTGATTACTACCATACGCAGCCGATTATCCTTCATTTCTGGTTCGTCATGGCCACTTTTCTTATTCTTGATATATATAGAAATGTGAATACGGTCGCTGTATGGAACATGTTCTTTCAGTTCACATATTTCTGTCTCAAACATATCCTGCCAACCCATATCGAGCATAGCTGCCAAAGCTTCATTGCACTTTCTAGGAATATATCCTAAGATGAAATCAAAGTCAAAATCGGCAGGATTTCCGTCATAATCACCAACAAGAGCTACAGCAACTGCATTCTTGTCGTAAGCATTATCTTTATGTCGAACCAGAGCAAGTTTTGTTCCTACTTGTAGTTCATTCCAGATGTCATCAATATCATGAAAAGAAATGCCAGCTATACTACATTCCATAAAGAGTTTCTTGTCTTCGTTAGGGGTTGTTATAGACATATCTCCTTCAAGCGGTTGGTCAGGAACTTGTCCCTCCTCGACAACAGCAATGTCACCTTGTAAAGGTATAGGCAGACCTTCCGTTCTTTCAAAATCTTCATCTGGCATAGGAACAGAATTATTATCTTGATTTAGATAATTCCTAACCAAGTCGCTCAACTTAGCATCCTCTGAAATATCATAGATACCTTTAGCCTCCAAACGTTTTTGTAGCTCAGCCAATTCTGCGTCGCATTTTGGACATGTACCTCTACACTCACCCTCGTGAGTGCATTCCGTCGGGGAATATTCCACTCCATACTTGTCTGCAACATAAGTGCGGATCGCTTTCAGTATCTCGCATTTTTCCTTTCCTTTACTCATATTGAACTCTTCTGATACTTTTATTTGGATTTTCGATCTATGTAGGTGATTTGGACAATATTCTCAAATCCCATTCCTTTCAATATACCAATGCTACTATCAACGTCAGCCTTAGTATTGAAATTTGGAATAAGAGGAACTTTGATAGTTATTCTATGCAAAGGTACAAACTTTTTTAAGTTTTGTAGCTGCTTAGCTATATTAGACGACACATTCGTATAATTTTCATAAATAGAGTCATTCATATCCTTGATATCTACTATCCATTCATCAATGCATGTGGACATATCCTTGATGGTTTGAACAGAACATCGAAGAGATGTTTCTATTGTCAATTTCCAGTTCTTTGGGCATAGTTTTGCAAACTCAATGATAAAATCAGCATTCATCGTTGGTTCACCACCGCCGAAGCATATGCCTCCACCTGTAGCTTGAAAGTAGATGTTATCTATCTCAACAAGATTATACAATTCCTTAGGTGAGAGCATCTGTATGCCTCGTCGCAATGATTTACCATCACTTTCATACAGGGATGCATGACATTGATCATTTAGGCAATACCTACACTTCAATGGGCATCCCATGAAGGCAACGAGCGTAGTAATCCCATTTCCATCTATGCCCATACGATGCCGACTGATACCGAATATAGGCCTTTGAATACTATATGTGTCCATATAACTTAAATAAATATTTCGCCCGATTTTACTTTTCTTATAAGTTCGTCTGCATTAAACTCCGCATTCCGCCATCTACACGACACATTTCGCTCATATCTGCTATCAAAATCCCCAATTATATTTTTAATATCGTCGGGCAGTTTATTTATGCCAAACTCATACAGAGTATAAGGCATTTTGTTATAATAGGCTCCTGCTATGGATCCAGTTATGGCTCCCATAGTGTCTGCATCTCCACCCAACGAGATGCAAAGGCGCAAGGCATCTTCATAATCCTTGCTATCGAGGAAGGCAATGATAGATTCAGGTACGGTGCCTTGACAACTGCCATCAAATCCGTATGTAGGACGTATGTCATCACAACCTCTGTCAAGGTCATAGCCGAATTTTTCGCTGATAAAGCGACGTATTTCATCCTTAGTGCTACCTGTTCTTGCCATAAAAATAGCTGCAGTAGTAGCTTGTGCTCCCTTGATGCCTTCGGGATGGTTGTGTGTCACTTCTGCACATTTCTTCGCCATCTTCATTGTAAGTTCAAGCGTATCGAATGCGAAACCTATAGCCGATACGCGCATGGCAGCACCGTTACCCCATGAGTTGTAGGGCTTAGGAGTGTCTGTGCGCAACCATTGTGAGAACATATTGCCGTATGCTCCCATAGGATGAGGGTATTTACGTCCCCATTTCTGCATACAAGCTATAAGTCCCTTCTTGGTATGCAACTTGTCGTTCAGAATCCAGTCGGCCACAGCAATGGTCATGATAGTATCGTCAGTATAGTCCATCCTTTTATCTTTAAGTTCTACCTCGGTTGATTTGTGAGGATTAAACTCATAGATGCTTCCTGCTATGTCACCCAACACAGCCCCCATGAGCATAGGGCAGTACAAATTGTCAGACTTTTTCTGAGTAGTAGAGCTTTTTCTTGTCACATTGGTATAGTCTATGGCTTCGTACCAACTACGAAATGTGTCAGGAGTCTCGCACCATCCCCAATGACAGAAACGGTTGTAAAGAAGAGCCTTCATTGAGATTGGTACACCATCGTCGGCACAGAAGTCACCAAGCCCTTCCCTTATGTAAGAGAGGGTTTCGTTCAAGAAGTAATCATCATTGTTCAAATGGAAAGTCACCCAACATCCTTCATATTGGTGACCGACATGAGCTCCGCAATCCTCAGGAATATCCTTTCCATAATAAAAGCAATGTTTCAGATAAGGAGCTACTATTATGTCAAAGAACTAGGGTGTCCAGTTCCATGTTCTAGTTTTTGATTACGTTTTGGCAACTTAAAGTATTAAGAATCAATAAACTAAGTGCAAAATGCAAGGCAATTTTTGCTATCAAAAAAACTGATGTAGATTCGCACAAGATTATAGTTTACTTAGTGAATGATTATCAATGGCTTAGATGGTTATTATACTGTTTTTGATACTAAAAATAGGAACACAGAACTGGACACCCTATCAAAGAACTCCTTAGGTAGATATATGTTAAAGATAGCTACAGCCTTCTTGAATAGTGGGGCTATCTCTTCATCCTTAAAACCTGCAATGCCACAACCTATACGAGTAACGAGGAACTTCTTCTCCTGATGTTCCTTAGCATATTCTATAAATTGGTCAACGTATGGTTTTATTGTTTCCACACCTCCTTGCATGGTCGGTATGGCATATGTCTGACCAGTTAATCCCACACCGACACCCCATTGGGCTCCAAATCTATTGTGTGCCGCTTTTGCTGCACCACCAAGATGTTTACCTTCGAGATTACTACCAAAGACGAAAATCTCATCTTTTTCGAGGAAATCTATTTTGTCCGAAGCTATATTTGGATTATCTATTCTATTCCTGCTCATTTTCTTAATGTTTTAGGATGTTGACAAGTTTATCATATCCATTATCTTTTTTGATATTCCCTGGTGTAATGGCTTGTGACATTCCTTTATGCCCCTTAGTTATAATACGTCCTTCGGATTCAAGTTTCATCCATAGTTCTTCTCCGAAAACATCTTTCCAAAGCGTTTCTGAACGTAGAACAAGGAATGTCTTGTTTGTTTCTACTGCTATGTATTTTACCAAAAGGTTAGTGAATATCGTTGAAGGCAAATATTTTATGCCAACAGAATACTTGAACTTTTTGGAATGATAGCCTATTAACTGCAAAAATGCAATATCCTCATAGATTGGATGTCCAAATTCTTCAGATGGCTTCCCGTAGGCATCCATAGCAAGCCTAGAAAAAGACTTTTGCCAATAGAGGTCTCCTTGTTTCCTTGAACATTCATGCTCGTCATAAATGGCATCACCATATAAATTAAGCGCATCTCTCATTAGACTAAGCAATTGCCTTTTCTCTGTATCTGACATCTTCAAGCACAAATCCTTGTTGACTGTCTCTACATAACCAGGGTTGAGAGTCAGGATCACAATTTTTGATTTGAGCAAGTTGCCTGAAAAGGGCATAGGTGGAACACCTACAACAAACCTATAATCTGATTCAACTTTATTATTAAAAGCATGAATAAAAGCCGTATCACCAGGATAGATGAGTTCATCCTCCTCTTTATCCGACCAGATAGGACAACCATTCATCTTGTCAGCAAGCATACTCCATCCATTCTTTAGCTTGATGCTACTTTCACTCACTTCAATATTGCGAAGAGTTTCCTTTGATGTAGATATGTACTTGACAAAATCTCGTGTGGCATTAGCTCCTGTATAACGAGAAGCTATTTCATTGTAGTCATAATGCACCTCGTCGAAATAACATTCCACCTTACCTTCTGATGTTTCATGCTCCCAGTAACGATACAGGATTTCCTCTGTAAACAGTTGGAACAAAGCAGCAAAGCTCATTTTTTCATGGAGAACTTCATACGATATTGTCTCTTCATTATTTGTTCTCAGCAATTCTATGTAGTAGGCTATGCTTCTTTTGGCTGTATGTTCATAATCACTATATGCCAGATTTTCCATGTGACGATTTATGTCCTCTATGAAATCTGGCAGCAAGTGTGCCCCTCGCTTTAATCGGTAAGCAATATCAGCAATTTTTGACCAAGCGTCTTGTTCTGTGTATTCGTATGCACAACTGTCTATATATGAACGTACCGAATATGGCAAACTCAGGTCTGATGTGCGTAATAACGTTATCATTTCTACTGTCTTTAAAAATTAAAAATCAAAGGGATATTTGCGCCATTCTTTAGAAGCTTTGGCTTCATTGAATGCTATTTCATTAAACGAATATACATAGAGAGACCTCGTTGCAGGAGAGGCTTTTTCTATAGACTGTGAGGTCGCACAACAACGTCCATCTTCCACCTCCATTTTCATAAGAAAACCAGACGCTTCCATTTTACGCATAAAATTACGCCTGTCATATTTTCTTTCGTGTATAAGTTCGTATATGCGTTGCAATTCGTCCATCTTAAATACTTTGTCCAAGAGTTTGAAGGCTATAGGAGAAATGCGAAGTTTTTCCTGAAGCTTTTCCCTTGCCATTCTTATTATTTCAGCATGGTCGAATGCGAGAGGAGGCAGATTATTCCATTCATACCACAGTGCCTTGTTAGCATCATCACCAGCTATTATCTCAAACATGTCCTTGCTGACAAGGGCAAAGAAAGCAACAGTGAGCACACGCTCACGAGGATCTCTGTCAACGGTGCTGAATACATGGAATTGCTCCAGATAGACATCATCTACGTTGGTCTCTTCATGTAACTCCCTCTTTGCGCCCTCTTCAACGGTTTCGTCCATATTCAGGAAGCCACCTGGCAGGGCCCATGTGCCTTTGTATGGTTCTATGCCACGTTCTATGAGAAGTATGTTGATACTTGTGCCATCAAAACCAAAGATGACGCAATCTGTGGTAACAGCAGGATGTGGATATTTGTATGTGTACATAAAATGAGATTTTTCAGTTTGATGCTGCAAATATACTGCGTAAAAATGACGCAAGCAAATACATTTGCGTAAAAATGACGCAACAAGCTATTTTTTAACACTCTACAACTTTAAATCCTCATAACTGTCTTCGTTGACAACAACTATAAGTTATATACATTAGTTTGAGCGAGCACCTTCTGCAAAGAGAAGTATCAAGGGGATTTAGACGACAACCATAACTATATTTTTGATTATATGATCAGACCCAAAAGAAAACAAATAAAGCCAATCGCAACTGCAACAATCTACCATTGTAAGGATTGTGCTAATAGTTACGATTGGCATAGTAAAGCTTTAGACGGGCACCTTACCCTGTGTCGTAATCCACACAAGTAGGAAGGATGTCGCCTTTGTATCTTTCTTAGTGACCCATGATTTGAGTCTTTAGTGAAGTGAAAAAAGGGTTTTATTATACCTCGGCAAATAAAAAACTAAAACTGAACAATACTCCTGATTAAATCTGGTTTGATATCTATTTGTTGCAAAAGGTATGCTCTTATTACTTTTGTCAATAGAAATGCAGCTTCTTCGTATTCATTGAACTCAAATGCTGGGGATTTTTTCTCTTTTGGATGAGTTATATTGTTTCTTGTATTCACAATCTTGTCAATAAATTCCCTGTTGATTTCGTTGGGTAAAAGATTGTTGATACACTTCAACAACATCATGAATCTATCACGTAGAGATTTTTGTTGCTTCTTTCTCTTTTTGCCAATTATTTTTTTCAGAAAGTCCACTTCTTCCTTATTCAGTTTCTTAAAAATGTTTTCAAGATGTTCTTGTTTGCCGTCATTTTTATCGTCTTCCTTTATTTCATCTATTACGTTTTCTGACAAGGCATCTATTGTAGATATAAAATTTTTAATCTTTATTGATGGCATGATGTACTTATTTGAAATTGTATCAAAATATGTGTCTAATGCATCCTTGTGATTACTATAAAGCTTAAACCAATTTGAAATGGAATTTTCGAATGGTTCAGAAAAAAAAGTGCCATTATGTGACATTTCTTTTACTTCACCAAAATCATCAATAGTTGTATGCGGAGATACGCCACCATAATTTTCAATATACTCAAAGGAATATTTTTTACTTAATTTCTGAATAAAATCACCACTAGGAGTACGAAACTCAATAAAAGACGGCGAGAAAGGTATGTTCCATACAAGAAAGAAAAAGAACTTTACAATTTCAATCTTCTTGTATGCTTCATTTATATCGATGGTCTTGCCGAAATCAACATTCAAAAAATTTCTTAGTTGTATAGATACATTATCGTTATTGAATAACGTTTGAAATCCACAATAAATATAGATTTTATAATCGGAATATTTATCTCTATACAAGGTTAAGCAGCCCTTAGGTAAATACTCTATTTTAATATGATTCTTGCTTAATATATCCCTTTCCTTATAACCTTGTTTTGTAAATGTTGAACTCCATTTATCTAATAAAGGAGTTCTAATACAAGCACTATTTATTTCATTGAGGCTAAAAGATTTTTGATATAAATAGAAATATTCAACATCATATATATAATGATTTATATTGCGTAAACCTGTGCATTTTTTTATACAAAGACCATATAAAACGAAATCGTACGCACGTTCTTTACCATCAGCATCCTTAGAAAATGCTTGACCTTTTACATCATTAACCCCTTCGTTTATCACATTGATAGAGCCCTCATAAAACAAATCCAATTCAATAGAGCTGTCATGCAAAAACAGAGTGCCAGCAATATGATTACCTACACCCTCTATATCCCAAAATCCCGTATATGAATCTTGAAAAGTAAAATCAAAATTATTCATTCTTAATGTCTTTACATAAATTACATATTAATTTACTTCCAAAACTCAAAATAAGAGTTTTCATCACACTCGTAAAAATCTTCATCAAGCATCGGATTGTTTACAAAGAATGATTTCTTATAGATGTTTCGAGCAAATTCTGTTTTAATATCGAGTTCGTTCTTAGTGTATATGCCTGTTACTGGACGGCTCAGAAGTCCGGCCTCTATATACATCGGCATTATACAATATAATCCATTGGGGAGAGTACGGTTACAGGCGTAAATGGATGACATCCTATTTACAATAACCTGAGTAGAAACTCTCTCTTGCACATGAAACAACTTACCAAGAATGCACATAGCGTCATATCCAAACATATACGCCGCATTAATCAATGCACTGAAGACAAGGGCTCTGTCCCCAGGATATTTTATAGCCTCAAAATAATCTTGCCTCTGCTCTCTTATGTATTCGAAAAGGGGATTGCGCAATGTCAATTTCCCGATAATGCTACGAGCCTTCTTTATTCTGTTTTCGCCTTGATATTCTCCAGCTGCAAGATCAGCTGCATATTCTGGTGTGAAAAATCCATCGAGTGAAGCCTTCATTGCCATCTCGATGATAGGAATGCTTATTCTTTGGTTTATTCCTACTGTCTTTTCCATTATTCGTCTATAGTAATAAAGGGTATGACCACTTCAAGAAAGTGAGCACCACCATGTGTGATTATATCTTGATTGCTAAAGCATTTTGCCGTACGCCATACAATCCATTTGTCATGCACTAACAAGTCCTTGCAAATGTCAATATTGAAATCAATAAAATTGAACATAGCTTGATTGTCTTGATACATCAAATGCCTTTTACCTCTACTTTCATTTTTATACAAGAAAGTCTTTTCTTCTGGAAGCAAATTACGCCAACCATGAGAGTATACATTTCCATGGTCAGTAGTGATGTAAATTGTAAATCCTTGTTTATGCAATTCTAGAATACTTTTTGCGGCATCTTTGGCCCAATTTTCAGTTACATCTAACAAGTCCTTATTACCCGGAAGATGGTGCATTACGTCGTCAAGCGTGACATCCACAAAGGCTTGTCTGAGTGAATATGCATCAGATAATTGTAAACTACCATGCGTATAAACAATTTCATGCTTATTCATTCGTTTACTATTATCATAATAGTTCATCCAGAACTCCGTCCACAACTCATTTTCATGCAAGGGACTCTGCACATAGTTATGATTCGGAATTTCACCTTTGAATATAGCCTGTCGAGAGAGTTTTGTTATGGTCGGCATCCAAGCAAACGTACAGTCTTTTCTTTGTGCAAGCCCGACTCTCTCTAATTCTCTATGAAGAATCAAATATTGCCAATAGGTCATACCATCTACTACTATCAACGCAATCTTATCTGTTCGATCATGCTTATAAGCCAAGTATGGCAACACTTTGTTCACCATCTTTGGCTTTTTTACGTGTGAAGTATTTGGCAAACTAAAATAACGATCATCAACAAACTTCTGGAAGTCTGCATTCAAATCATTAATAGTTTCTTCTATAGCAGAATAAGCATTCTGTCCGATTGCCTTAAGCAGAAACTTGCTTATCTCATCAATTGTCTCAACCTTATCCCATTCAAGTTTTATGGCCTTAAGTTTTTCGGATATGGATGTGGAATCTTCTCCATAAAGCATCATTGCTTCATTTATAACATGCCTTGTCTGCTCTGTAGTTAAATTGTATGTATAATGTTTATCATAAATATATGATGCCATGCTGAACGTCATCGCAGCCTGTCGCAATTCCGCTTCATTACATGCAGGCATCAAATCTGCAAGTGAAAAGGCAGGAAGTGTTTGAATCTCATTTAACAGGTCTGGCAACATGTCGAACGGTTTTTCCATGACATAGCAAACCTTTTCTATGGATTGCTTATCAATCAGTTCGTAGCGAACACGCAACTCAATTGAGCTTGAAATAGGCAATAGTAATAACTGGCATTCTTTCAACACCTGTTGCTGAATATCAGGGCGTAAAAGAAAACCATCTGGATTGCGCACAATAGTTAGATGTGTCCTTGCTATTGTCAATCTTCGTTCTAATGCTTTAATCAAATCATCCATTGATTCTTACGGTCAATATATGTTTTACGTCAGGCACAACACTTCTACCTTTAGCAAAGGCATTCTGCCAGTCTTCCTTTTCTTTTTGTAATTTACGCATTTTTGCATTGCGGATATTCGCTATTCCTATTCGGTTGATTCTATGCTCTGCGAAGCCCAAAGCACGAAGTTTTCTTTCTACCATACCTTGCAGATTGTTTTGGATCTCCAATTCCATACGGTGGAAAGTTGCATGCAGATTATTATTCAGCTGAGTATTGCTCTCTAAATCTATCTTGCACACGGTTTCACCATTATATGCAAAAGAGTCCTTTTCTTGCACCAACCTATTCCATATGTCATTTCCGTACGGTCCGAATACTCGTCCGGTATCGGTAATAAACTGAGCGACATATGTTGTTTTGCTCTCATAGGCATTCTTTGCCGATACTTTCCATATAGTAAGGTAGCCAGCAGTTTCATTTCCCTCTTTTGAGATGAGTACAGGCACCAGAGATTGACTATTGCCATCTATTTCATCCAATATGCGTTTGACAACTGGATGCTGCAAGGTCATCAGTTCTGCACCAGGATTGTCCACTACAAGATTAGAATCGAAAACAGCATCAACAGTCTGACTATGTATTTGATATGTCGTTACTCCAGTCAAAGTTTTATCAATCTTTCCTTTCTCACTAATGGTGTACAAACTCATCAACTCTTCAAGCCATACTGGTAGTGGACTATACTTAACTTCACCAGCACTCTCTGCAACAATCATATTCTCGTCAAAAGAAGGTAAAGCTCCTTCGGTTGAATGATATTCACGGAGTTTGTTCTTGATGTCATATAACCAACTATCACTTGTAAAGTCAAATCTGTGCGGATCAAGCAAAGACTGCAAATAAAGGTGATTCACCTTCTTCATATCTATGGTTGAATCCAGTACATCGCTTGTCTTATCAATACCAAGTTCTGCCAGAATTGCATCCAGTTTCTCGACAATAATTTCATAGACTCTTGTATCTACTGTATTGTCAGTAAGCATGTTGTATGCTACTACTGGGTGCTTCTGACCAATACGGTCCACACGACCTATTCGCTGTTCGATTGACATAGGGTTCCATGGCAAATCATAGTTGAACACAACATGACAGAACTGCATATTCAACGACTCTCCAGCAGCGTCAGTTGCTATCATCACATTGACCTCATTCTTGAATTTCACCAGTGCACGCTGCCGTTCCTGAAGTTCCATGCTTCCGTTAATGCATACTGTTGAGAATCCCGCATTGTTCAAAATGTCCTGCAAATAAGCTTGTGTACGACGAAACTCAGTAAAGACAAGAACTTTGAGGTTTGGCTCATCTGACTTATCTTGCTGTTCATAGATAGCCTTGATAAGAGCTGTTGCTTTAGCGTCCTGTTCATTGTCAAGACAATATTGAGCTTCATTGATAAGTTCCTGGAGTTTTTCTTCTTCATTGGCAAAACCATTCTGCATGTCTACAGTGAAATCGTTGGTGTCAAAATCACTATAGTCATCAATAACTTCTTCATCATAGTCATTGAGGTCATCGGCAAATTCGGCATTCTGCAATCGCCAAAGACGTGTTTTCATAGCTCCAAGAATGGCTGCTGTACTACTGCTTGCTAATTTCTGCATCATTACCATCACCAAACCTGTTGCGTTACGGTTTCCGCGTTTTGCTCTTCCGAAACAATATCTAACATAGTCTGTCACATGATCATAAAGAGCCTTCTGTAATCTATGTTTATTCGAGTCTATTGGTACATCAAACCGAACTGTTGTGCGAGGCTGGAATAGTTTCTTGCCATCATAATCTACAGCATAACGTTTCTCTGAACGCATAACGTAGGGCTCAATATCCTTTATCGACGGCATTTCCTCACCAACAAAAGCATCAGCGTCTATCAACTGCAATACTCTTCGGAAATGGTCACTCTTTCCCCTATGTGGGGTAGCGGACAGAAGAAGAACATTAGGAACAGCGTTACAGACGGTTTCAGCTAACTGGTAGCGTGACACTTGTGATGTACTACCTCCCATGCGGTGAGCTTCATCGATCACAATCATGTCAAAATCTGCACCAACAACTGCCTCTATGCGATATTTGTTGTATTCATCTATCTTCTCTTGGCTCCATCCAACATGCTGAGTAATTGGTTTTAGAGCATCAAGAGAAACAATAATCTGATTGTGCTGTTTCCAAAAATTGAGTTCTTCCTCTGCATCAAAACCAGCGAAGGTCTTAGCCATTCCAGCAATGAAATCGCTTTCATATATATAAAATTGCTCCTTGAAATGCTCTTTGAGTTCCGACTGCCATTGAAGCATGGAAGATTTTGGTACAATCAGCAGAATGCGCTTTATTTCGCCACGTAACTTCTTTTCCTTTAACACCAACCCGGCTTCTATGGTTTTACCCATACCCACCTCGTCTGCTAACAGGAAACGAGTCTGCACTCCCTGCATCACCTTCTCCAGCACAAGAATCTGGTGAGGAAGGGGTATTAAGCTGCTTTCGTATGGAGCAAGCAAACGCTTCTGCGCCATTTCCTCTTTTATGCGTGCTGCAATAGAGATATAGCGCACATAAGCCATGCTACTATTTTCTGAACTGGTAATTTCTTCCTCCAAATCAGAACGCAACACTTGCTCGAAGGTGTTGTCTTCAAGAATGTGAATCCACACGGTTTCCTTTCCGAACAACATCTTCGAACTTATTATTTCTACACGTTTGCCTTTATATTTCATATATTATATACGTGATACTGCAATATCGTAATACTGGAGCAGGATTTCATCTTCCATAAGAAGTGATTCCGGAATATGTTCTCCAACAGTTACAATGTCTTGATAATTCTTTTGTTTGTAGCAATCCTTGAAGCCATAGCGCAGCACCTCAAGACGTGTATCCTTCATACGCTTTGCCTTAGGTTTCTTGGCTGCTTCGAGATAGATATTAAACTCCTTCATCATTCGCTTACCTCGAAGTTGCTCTAGGTGTGAAGCATTCTCTGGATCTGGTTTATTCCATTTACCATCGTCATCCTTGATAAAGTTCTCTTCAAGTATAACATCAAGTCCGGGAAGCACATCACCCTTCTTTGGAGCTACTAAGTCTTTCATCCAATCAGGTTGGAGTTCCTGATATGTTTTTGGAGTCTCCAGTTTGCGCTTCAACCATTCGATACCATCAGCTTCGCTTCCAATGAACAGGGCCATGGGCACGAATCCATCACTTTTTGCACGTTTTTCTTCATACTCTAATGCTTGTGAAGCCGTAAAGTACATGCCATCACGCTCGATAAAACGTTCTTTGAGACCTTTCTGGAATTCTATTGCATCAATAGGAACTGCATAACCATGTTGAACGTAGTAGGCAATCAAGCGATCATAAAGAATCTTTGCGTTTCTCTCAACAACCGCAGTAGTTGTATTGCTTTTAATAACATGTACAGGCAAATGCTGCAGGTAATCATCTACAAAATTCCACACATTCTTTTCAGGCAAAGCTGAAGCATTAATAGCATCAATAATACTAATTGAAGGTTTGTAACATGTTATAACCAGATCTTGTTTCACAGCGGTTGTGGTTGTTACAGCCTTAAAAGACCCCTGTTGCTTATCCAAGGCAGCAACATTCGCTATAACGAATCCAACATTTTGCAATGCCGTTTGGATAGAGTTCCATACTGCCGCAGAAGTATTACTGAATTCAACTGTCATGTACTTACCAGGCTTCAAAACACGTGCATATTCAGCAAAACATTTTGTCATAATCTCACGATAGAAATATGAATCTTTGCCTTGCGCCTTATTTTCAATAGCCTCATGAGTATTGTTGGTGACTACTTTTAGCCACGGTTCAGGCAATGAGTTGAGCTCTGAATAATTTAAGTTTGCGCCAAATGGTGGGTCCGTAAAAATATAGTCAACACTATCATTCTTCAAGGTTAAGTTATCTGCAGACCCAATATATTGTCCGTTTGATTTTGTTGAAGATAAAACTGAACACGCTTTCTCTATAGTTTTAAATCTTTCTTCTATTTGGTCAATAACAGAAGTTTCTACAGATAAAGACGGAACATACAAGGTACCTGAAAGGTTCCCTTTGCCTCTATTATAGAAATTAGTTACACGAACACGATTCATATTACTAGATAATACTATCATTCCTGTGAATAAGAATCTTAAAGGTAGAGCATATTTTGATTGCTCAATTTTTGCAGATAATAGAGCTAAAGCTATTAGATTACGCTTTGTGAAGAAATGGTGAGAATGAGTAATCCCCCTATCTACATTTCTTAAAGTCTCCGCCCCTACAGGAAGAGCTGAAACAGGAAATGAATTACTATATTTTAAATCATCGATTTTTTTAAGTACTTCAAAATCGTATTCATTCGGCTCTCTTTGAATCTTTTCTTTACCCGCTTTTGCTACAACAATAACAGGTTTTTGTACAACACGTTTTACACTTTTATTAAGTGCTTCATCGTAATAAGTTTGAACTGCAATATTTGCTGTTTTTTTTGTCTGAGAGGAACCACAATGAGGGCATGAAAACTCATCACGTACACATTTATTATTTTTGTCAATGGCTTGATCCCAAAAAACATATTCTTTGCCACAACTAGGACAAACCATTACATCGCTCCAATTAACAAAACTAATTTTGCCAACTGGGACACCCTTGGAATTTGTAGTACGGTACATCCAACCGCATTCCTCTTCCATTTCTTTCTTTATACGCTCAACCTCATGTTTTAACAATTTAACATCGACTGGATTGTTGTAAAAGTATGCAATATTTGAAGCATAAGGAGACAAGTCACCAATTATAGCATGCCGAAGTCCCCAATTTGGTTTATGCCCAAATTGAGTGATCCATTCTGCATTAATTCGTGAAGCTATTTCGTCATTGTCATTGGCACATGCACCAGCTGCGACTCCTGTCATTCCAGTTCCTGCAAAACCATCAAACACAATATCCCCAGGTTGGGTGTAGTGTAGGATGTAGCGCATAATGGCAGGATGAGGGACCTTGGTATGATAAGTATGAGCAGTATATACAGGATTATTCTTACCTTCACTAACATCCGCAGCATAAGGTTGCATTACCTTCAATTTCTCATTTCTCTTACCACACTCGGCAAGTAGCACCTTCTCCTTCTCCCACAGTTCAATAAAATCATTGAGCCATGGGTTCGGGCAAGCTGTATAATATGGAGGATCGGAGAGGTTGATGATGTCATCATCCTCTCCAATAGGGAAACCTTCAATCTTGCGCAATTCGGGTAGTTTTTTTCGTAATTCCTCACGAAAATACGCACGTCGAGCCTCGTCACTTTCAAACGTCATACCGAGACAAGTGACGGGCTGTGGAGTTATTTGAACTTCCTCAAAATCCGTATCGAGGAAGAGACTTTTCTGTTCTGTCATAACATTTAATTGTTTAATCTTACGATAATTCGCACATCCTCTGGACGGTGTCCACGACTCTTATCATCGATAAACTGGGCGAAGGCATCAAGAGCCTGTTGCTTATTCATTGGACGAGAGAATATCTGTGCGATGTCCGAATTGCTTATCTCTACTCGTGCAAAACTATGCTGGAGTTTTTTAATAATCTCCATAAGAGGACGAGCATATTGCACATCCAGCTTGATGTCGCCATCAACAAACTGCTGAATGGTTGTCTTCTCTACATCAGACAACATTTCCTTGTTTCGCTGAGTTGTTGGATCTTCAAGAGCATCATGGAATTGCGATTCATAGCCATTAAATATTTCATTCAACTCATCCTCCATTTCGCTGATACTTGGCAATATGCCATCCTGCAATGTCGGGTTAAAGCCATCAACCGACGTTGGCATATTGACGATAGCCTGCTTCGTAACAGCAGGGTTTGCCGGTTTCAGCTTAGACAATTTCTGCTTCCATAGCTCATACTGCATCGGGTTTATGAATGAAGCTTCATTTACTATATCGCACACTCGTTTGCTGTCACAATTGGCTACCCTCTGCAACTTGCTTGCGTCAATAGTACTGATATGAGCCTTCAGATACTCGTTCATATACCATTCTGCATAGCGATTGCGCAATGCATCCAGACTATTTTTGTATGCGTCACGCACTCCCTTGCTTTGTGTAACAACGGTTGCTATTTGCTCTATGGCATCGGTTATCTCCTTCTTGAAGTCACCTTCCGGAATGTTTGACTGGGCTGTACGAAGGTATGATACTATCTGCTTGAAATCTTCCAGCTCGCGCAACATTACTGAAAGTTCTTCTACTTTACGGCGAGTTTCTGTCATCGTAGTGCGAACAACATCCACTGGCCATTCAATATTGCGCATCTTTGCCTTTGTATTGTAACGCTGAATCTGGTTGCACATTCCCTTCAATCGGTCAAACTCACCGATAAGAGAACGAGCTTTATCCTCGCTGATAATCTCAATATTGCCAGCAAAGAAATAACCTCCATTTATGTCATGCTCAAGTCCGACAACTTTATTCTCCATCATCTGAGCCTTAGAGCAGAGGTCTGCAAACACGCTACTCTCACGATCGTCAAGCTCTGCAGTACGGTCTGTTCCCAAGATACCGAGCATAATCTCTCGAATAAGGGCTATATTCAATCCCTTAGGAGGACAAATATTGACAAAGGTGTAGTTGTCCTGGTTTGAAATGCTATTGATGTTGGCAATATTGCTTGCGTTGATTCTGTTGCCTCCATTGAGCACAATTTCCACTTCGCCTTGCTGTGCCATAGTTGCAATAACAAGCATCTCAAGGTCTGCTTCAATGTGGAAGTCGGACGAAATGTATTCGTTTGTTGGCTGATAGAACACTTCCAACACCTCATCACGATTAAGAACCTTTCCACCCTTCGCCTCCAACTTTTGCTTTAAGCTTCGAGCATATTGTGAATGTTCCGTATTAAGACGTCCATCCTCCCACAAGCCAAGTCCCATAAGAATGGCCTCACCATTACGATTCTGGGTAGTCTGCGAGGCAATCTTTTGTCGGGCAGAGCGCAGCAGGTTCTCACGGTTTGACGCAGTCATAGGCTGAGGAAGAGCAGAGAATGATGGATAGTTAGGATTCTCAGCACAGAACTGTTCTTCCATGATGAATGATGTTATGCAGCTAACAGAGTCTATCAGCGTATCAGCTTGTGCTCCTGGCATTCCAATCATTGGATGCTGTTCGCCCATATATTCAACAACAGTCTTTGGCAAGAACTGATTATTAAAAGCATTACGGGCTTCTTTGAAATATTTATCGCGCAGTTGCTTGTATTTCGGCTTTTCATCGCTTGGAGCATCGCCCTCAAGCGCAACAGCCGACCCATACAAAGAAACATGCTCCTTGAAGCTTTCGTCAAGACCATCCATAAGGAAGTAAACACTATCATTTACCGATTGAACATTAGCGCTATCTTCATCAAAGATAGGCATAAAGTATATGTAGAAGTGCTGCTCTGGATGTGTGGTAGAACGACTATTGGGGTCGCCCATAAATATATAGCCATCACGAGTACATTTGTGCGACTGCCATTCTATAGCGTGCGGCCAAATCTTGAACGTCGGACGATAGTCTGGCTCTCCAAGCATGAATATCTCGGTCAAGAACTTGAAGAAATATTCATCTTTCTGACTGTCACTCATCGAAGCGGCATATACCTTAACTTTATTCTCATAGTTCACGCCACCTTCAAGTCGGAGATGGTACTCATTATTGCCTTTTTCAAAGTACTGTCCCTGAGTTGCGTCCTCTATGGATTTGAGAATTCTCGTAAATACAAGATCAACAAGTTCGTCATACGTCTCGCAGGTGATGTCAACATGGCAGAGATCATTAGCAAGAGCATCTGCTGTTACACCATTCTGTTTTGACAAGTCGCCTTGAAGCATTTTGATTGCGGCAGCAGAAACGATGCGATGAGCCAACTTTTTCTTAGGAGCGAGGCCACGGGTGAAATTATCTTCAATCTTCTGGTCAACAATTTCAACTATATCACTGACCTTGCTGACATCAGGGTCAGCCTTCAGGTCCACATTGCCTATCATGTCCTGCCAATAAGAATCATAGCAGATTAGACCAGGAGTTTCGTCGGGAACCTCTTGGTCGATGATTGTCTTGAACTTGTTGGATAGTGTTTTTAATACTTCACGCTGACTCTTACCAATGCGTATCAGAGAGAAATTCTCGAAATATGTAGGATGCACGGGAAAAAGATTGACGTATGAGTCGAGATTATGTCCAATCTGGGGGAACATCGCTTCAAATTTCTGCAAATGCTGACGAATCCAAGCTTTCTGGTGCTCGTCCTTCTGTAAAAGGCGTTGCTGTACGATGAACTGCACATCTTCCTTCTGGATTGTCAAGTCCACATATCTCTCATTTACACGACCAAGCATATCTTTTGCAAACTGGAATTCAGGCGAACGGTAAATCAATTCCTGAACGCCAAACACCATACGGAAATGTGTGCGGTCGCTCATCTGACCAAGTGCTTGCAATACAGCAAGGTCTCGATTTAATTTGGCAGGTTCGCTTCGTCCTTTCAGATAAGACAGCATCTCATCAATGACAAGCATAAAGCCTTTCTCTGGATATTTTTCCTCAAAGGCAGCCATCATTTTTTGAAGTTTATCCGTATATGAAGCCGGAGAGTCGTCATCGGAAATACAGTAATCAACACCCCATTGCTCAAGAGCCTCGTCTATTCGATATGTTATAATATCCCAAAGTTCTTGTGTATTGCCTAATTCAAAGCGATAAACCAGATACTTACCTGCAATAGTTTTCAGCCAATCTTTTGCTTTAGAGCTTTGCACCATGTCAAGATAGTCGGCGTTCTCGGCAATAATAGAAAACAACGACATAAGGTGAGATTTACCAGTACCATAGTTACCAACAATCTGAATGCCTTTAGTTTCAGTTGCTGCGCCTAAATCCAACTTTGAGCATATCTGTGGAATGATACGCTCTTCGAAGGCACTGGAACAAACAAAGTTCTTGACGAGCTTTGCTCTATAATCGTCGCTTTCCAATTTGTCGAATTTGATAATCTCGTCAATTGGATCAAATTGGATGAGTTCACTGTATTTCATTATTGTAGTATTATTTTATGAGTTATATCATTTAAGTTAACAAAATATCTGGTTGCTTTAGCAGAAAGATAAAATATTCCATTTTTTATTTCACCTTCGAGCTTTACGATCAAAACATGATCACGTGACCAATTCTTTAGAATCGTTTTTACATCAAGATGAAGCGCTGGTTCAAACAGAATGCCAATATTCTTAATGGCAAGATATTCACCAATCTCTTCATTTTTACAAGAACCCAGACTGAGTATTTTTTTTAGAGCATCCTCGGCAATCATACCTAAACGTTTATTTTGCAGATGATTTTCTATCTTTTCTGCCAATTGCCTTCCAATATCGACATAACTTACTCCTTCAACCTCTTTAGTTGTGAAGAGTAAATTGTTTCGTGACTGTCGGTTTACGTATGAAGCAATCTCTTCCATACAGCCTAACTGAAGTTTCCCACCCCCAAATAATGGGGTAAAAATAACAGTTTCTCAATAAAAAGTTGTATCTTTGTAATCG
>OQVQ01000394.1_pt1 | contig 20896 bp, 12 predicted proteins | sample 1691491 | NCBI WGS metagenome assembly OQVQ01 (sample SAMN03418252, study PRJEB22391) | human gut metagenome | biome: human-gut; feature: organic feature; material: feces | host: Homo sapiens | place: Tanzania | collected 2013-01
GTATATGAACCAAGTTCTGATACGGAACCAAGCGATATAGCATCGGTAGATTACTTTACGCCGAGCGAGCCAAGTGCCGTGGGCTTCATCGTGAAGCTGAAAGATGGAACCGAGCAGCGCATCGTATGCTCGGAGAATGGAAAAGTACAAATCAAGTAGAAATCCAGTTATGAGAAAGTTTTTTATTGCTATCTTGTTTTGGGCGGTTGCTATAGTTGGATATGCAGCAGAAGCCTTGCAGTCGCCTGGCGGCAAATACAACTTCGTCTTCGAACAGAAAGACGGAAGATTAACCTACCGCCTCGACTATGCAGCTAAGCAGGTAATAGAAGAGGGTGAATTAGGTGTGAATATCGACAACCACTTGGTGGAGTCGGCTATGGGAATACCAGTGGATAACAGCAACGTTTGGACCAATGGTATGGAAGTAACAAGTGTGGATCGTCGTTCTGAGGACAATACTTGGAAGCCAGTCTATGGCGAGTATGCCCAGATACGAGATCGTTATAATGAGATGACCATTCATCTCTTGAAGGGCGGCAAGCATCAAGATGGGGGTGGCACAGCTTACGACAAGCGCCAGCAATATCTCCTAGACATCATTGTGCGAGCTTACGATGAGGGAGTAGCCATCCGCTATCATTTCCCTGAGGCAACCAATGGTTTGTTCATGCACATCACCGATGACTTGACTTCCTTCCGCTTTGCCCCTGGTGCTGAGGCTTACCATTATGCTTGGGCGCAATCTCATGCCAACAAGGTAAAGCTTTTGAAGAGCGAGGCTGCTTGGAAGGAAGAGGCAGAGCGCCCATTGACACTTCGTTTGGATAATGGACTTTATGCAGCCATCGGTGAGGCGGCATTGAGTGACTTTGTGAGAGGCAAGCTCAAGTTGAAAGCAGACAACGAGTTGCAGATGGCGATGTTCGATTCTGCCGACATCATCACCGCCTACGATATGCCTTGGCGATTCATCATGGTGGGTGAGAAGGCTATCGACCTGATCAACAACAAGCAGATGGTGCTCAATCTCAATGCCCCTTGCCAGATACAGGATGCCTCTTGGATTAAGCCAGGCAAGGCTTTCCGTGTATGTCGCTTGGATATGAAAACTTGCATGGAGGGTGTTGACTTCTGTGTGGATAGAGGTCTTCAATATATCGAGCTTGATGCAGGCTGGTATGGTCCAGAGATGAAGATGTCTTCTTCTGCCTTGAAAGTATTGGAAACTCGCGACATTGATATGCCAAAGCTCTGTCAGTATGCCAAGAGTAAGGGCATCGGTGTGTGGGTTTATGTCAACCAGAGAGCCTTGTATCAGGAGCTTGACCAGCTATTGCCACTCTATGAGAAATGGGGCATCAGTGGAATCAAGTTTGGCTTTGTGCAGATAGGTTCGCAGGAGTGGACTACTTGGCTTCACAATGCCGTAAAGAAGTGTGCCGACCATCACATCATGGTGGATATCCACGATGAGTATCGCCCTACAGGATGGAGTCGCACTTATCCTAACTTGATGACGCAAGAAGGTATTGGCGGCAACGAGGAAATGCCAGATGCTGAGCACAACACCATCTTGCCATTCACCCGATTCCTCTGCGGTCCTGCTGATTATACCCCTTGTTATTTCAATGGTAGAGTGAAGAATACCAAGGCTCATCAGTTGGCAATGCCAGTGGTATATTACAGTCCTATCACCTTCTTGTATTGGTATGACCTCCCGAATGTATATAAGGGAGAAAAGGAGTTGGACTTCTGGAAATATTGTCCTACGGTATGGGATGAGAGCAAGGCTTTGCAGGGCGAGATAGGTGAGTATATCGTGCAGGCGCGTCGCTCGGGCAATGATTGGTTTGTGGGAGCGATGACTGGTTTGCAGGCCCGTGACATCACCCTCAATACTGCCGACTTCTTGCAGAAAGGCAAGAAATATCGTGTGGAGATTTACAATGACGATCCTGCGTTGAATACTCGCACCAAGGTATCTACTGTAGTTCAGACTATCAAGGCTGGCAAGATATTAAAGCTCCATTTGCAGCCATCAGGCGGTGCAGCGTTGCGATTCTGTTTGTTAAAATGACAATATGATGTTATTAAGAAAAATACGTATTAGCGTTATGCTGATGGTCTTGCTGTTGCAAGGCATCTTCGTAAGTACAGCCCATGCCATTGGTGTTGGAGGTAGTGGAATGTACCAGTGGTCAGTGGATTTGAGAGGGTATGTCTCCAATGAGACAGGCAAGGCTCCTGTGGCTTACCTTTGGGTGCCAGAGGGATGCAAGCAAGTGAAGGCTGTACTGCTCTCGCAACAGAATATGACCGAGGAGGCTATCTATAAGAACAAGAACTTCCAGACTCAGATGAAGAAACTGGGCGTGGCAATGGTATGGGTGGCTCCTGCCTTCACCAACAACTGGGATCCTACCTCTGGCGCACAGAATACCTTTGAGGAGATGATGGGCAATCTCGCTGACCAAAGCGGCCATGCCGAGATAGCCAAGGCTCCTATCATCCCTTTGGGACATTCCGCGCAAGCTACCTTCCCTTGGAACTTTGCGGCTTGGAATCCGAACCGCACGCTCTGCATCATCTCCTTCCATGGCGATGCTCCTCGCACCAATCTCTGCGGTTATGGCAGAGACAATGTGGAGTGGGGACGTCATCGTAATATCGATGGTATCCCTGGCTTGATGGTGGAAGACGAGAACATTGAAATCGACATAATCGAACCGAAAATGTCATTCTTAAATGGGAAAGCGAATCACAAAGTCTACTCATTTTTAGTGTCCGTCCGATTCCCTCTGAGATGATGAAAACAATGTGTTATTATTAGGAAAACAAGAAGCAATCAGAGAAATCAAGTTTTTTCTGCTTGATTAAAATCTTGTTGTACTGATTGTGCTGCCGATTTAGGACTTTAAGCGTTTTACGAACGTTCTTGATCGGTATGTGCTCGCCAAGTTCAGACCATTTATTAAGGGCGTTGCGATCTCAAAAGCGTACTTTTTATCAGTCTAGACATTTCAAACGCGGTTTGTATCTTAACAGCTGGAAAACATAGGGTTGATTACGAAATATACCCGCGTTGTGGAGTGAGTTGGCTATTAGTTCATAATAGTTGCTCGTTATGCGAAACCTCAAAGAGTTCTGCCACGACTACGCCAAAGGGCTGCACAGTTGCAACCATGCTTTTGCCTTTGGAACATCGATACCTACTAAATTTATAAATATTCCTATAAAATGAATTTGTAATCGAATAATCCACACTTTGCCTATTACCTACTCTGTCAACTAAGGGATGCGATCGCAGAAAAGTCGGCAGCAAGGACGCCGCTCCCCAAGCGACAAGCTCGACTTGCAGAACGCTGTAATGAGAGTATGTATGACAGTCTTAAACACGGGCGCGATGTCCCAAGAAGGACTACATCAATCCACAATTATAGCTTAAGTAACAAGTGTGTATAACCCATGATTGGATTGCCGTGGATTTACTCAACAAATATGTTGTAGTTGATAACAACATTTTTACTGTTACAGTTGTTCTTTATGTCGATTAAACTATGCAGGCTCGTGGGAATAACCCCATGAGCTTGTTTTTTTACAGTTCACGTTCGATTTATATACAGTTCACGATTTACTCCTTGAAAAAACGACTGAATTCGTATAGAATAATGTTAGGCAAGTTATAGTATACTTGTCAAAACAGAAAGGACGGTTTTGTTATGAAAAACCAAAAAGCAACTACCAAAACAATAGGCATTAAAAAGGCGATTGCAGCTGCCGCTAAAATGGCTACATCTGCTAATGTTAATTCGACATGCATGCTCTTTGCCTATCAGCCGAAGCTGCCCAAAAACGCCAAAAAGCTCCGTAAGTTCTGAACATGGAGCTTTTGACAAGGCTTTCTCGTAAGATTGTCAACGATCTTACGAGAAGCGACATAGTTAAAGCGGAGGACGCCGAGATATACATATACGGTATAAATCAGATATTGATGTATTCCATCAACATATCCTCTGCTTTAATTATCGGGTTGATTTTTGGAAAGTTCTTTGAGGCGGCTGTTTTTATAGTGGCGTATTGTTCACTGCGCTCTTTTGCGGGTGGATATCATGCCAAGACCCCTTTAAGGTGTTATGTTTTTTCGGTGATAATGCTAATCATCGTTTTGGTTGGTATTAAATATCTTTATTTGACGGAATGGATGTATTATGTCGTTTTATTGGCGGCGGCTTTGGTCGTGATCGTACTATCTCCCGTAGAGGACAAAAACAAGCCGTTAGACGAAATCAAGCATAGGGTATACAAAAAGCGGACAATACTTATAGTGGCAACAGAACTTCTGATTGGGATTGTGCTAAAACTAATGGGATTGGATAATCTGTTTGTTGCTGTGGTATACTCGTTTGTCGTGTTGAGTTTTATGCTTGTTGCCGGAAAAGTTAAGAACCATTGGTCTATTGCTCCTTGAAGTAGAACTTAGCTGAAGGTAGGCAAGAATGAGAATTTAAACAAGGGTTAAAGTAAAAAAGGTTTTTGGGTTGATCATTGCCGAATTTTGCAAAAGTCTTAAGCACTATGAATGAAAGAAAGGTTGTGTATTATGTTTAGCAAATTAAAACATCGACTTGACAGGAAAAGCAAAAGGGTGGTTGCGCTGTTAGCAACGATAACATTGCTATGTAGTTTCACAGGATGTGCCGGCAACGAAGTAAGTAGCACTGCTTCCGATAGTGTTTCGAGCGCACTGCAAAGCACACCTGTTGCAGAATCAAAAGATTCGCAAGATCCAGAAGTCAACTCGGATACCACCGGTTCGTCTGTGGCTCAAAACGAGCAAAGCAGCAGTCAATCGGAATTTGATTTCGATGATGCTGTGAAAAATATTATCGTATTCCAGCATGAGTTCTCTCTACCATGTGAAATTAAAGACCTTGGAAATGATTTTTCACTTGATGAGCATTCTAAATGGGTTGTTTTAGAAAATGTTGTTTCAAGCAACCTATACTACAAGAATAAAAAAATAGGAACAGTAAATTTATCAGAAAGTGGTGATGATGAACAAATAATTTGCTTAGATTTAGGTTTTGGATTAGGTAACGAAACAATTGCAGACGAAGAGCTTCGTAGATCTTTGTATAATAGTTACGGATGGTATAGCGAAGAAATAGAAATCAATTTTAATGGGTTGAATTTCAGTTCATCTGCAAATGAAATTAGGTGCTGTTTAGGTAATCCAACAGAAAAGTCGGATGCCTATTTTAGGGATTTTTTAGTCTATGAATACCCTAACGGTTATGTATGGATTAAGTTTTTCAAAGGTATGATAACAGAATTTGTTATCGGATTATTATGATTTAGGAGGAAAACATTATGAATAGTGATGTACTTGATTTTCTGGAGGAAATTGATAACACGGTTAATGTATTTGCGGTTCGAGCTGCTTTAAAAGAAGTATCCGATTCTGTATCAAAATTGACTAAAAATGTTCACCTTGCCGCATCAATTACTACTGATACTATATTGAGCCTTATTAATCTCAGCAATATTCTTGAATACGTTGATGATTACAGAAATGCTAAGGAAATAAAAGATGAATATGAACAAAATAAGGCATTTTCAGGGATAACTCAAAACGCAATGGATATTTTGGGAACCATTGTAGGGTATGTACCTGGATGCAGTTATACATCGTTAGTTTTATATGTTGCCTCTGATTGTTTAGAGGCAGGAACAAAAATTATATCCAAACATATTGAACAGATAAGAGATGTAGAACGTCAAATTGATGAGGCACTTGGTAGAAAAGAGCCTATCGATAAGTGGGGAGAATTAGAGCAGCAATTGAAAGATGCAGGAGCCTCTGAAAGCGATATCAAATCATTAATTGGTGCTCTTAAGAAACTGGATAGCGCACTCTCTGGATCAGGTGTTGATACAGGCAATTTCCACGACAATGTTACGGCTATGGAAAATATGTGGAACGATCCGGAAAATGGTGCCAAAGCTGCATACGATGCCGCTAATACCGCCGCGCAGAAGTATCGGGATTCGTTTGACGAAAATGGCAAGTATATCGGCGATCCTGGTGATAATAACGGAAATCATGCCGGTGGTGCCGCAGGTGGAGCCAATGACGCTGAAGGTGCAAGGGTAGACCCCCTGATCCTTGATTTAAACAAGGACGGCTTTGACATCGAAACAAAGAAGTTTGGTGCACACTTCGACCTTAACTGTGACGGCTTTGCGGAGAAAATCAACTGGACACGTAAAGACGCTATCCTTGCGCTTGACAAAAATCACAATGGCTTGATCGACGATGGCAGTGAGGTATTCGGAGATTTCCACTTGCTTGCCGATGGTTCAAAAGCGAAGAACGGCTTTGAAGCCCTTGCGCAGTATGATACCAACGGCGACGGCGTGATTGACGAAAACGACGAGATATTCGATCAACTTAGATTGTGGGTGGACGAAAACGGTGACGGAGTTTCAGATCAAGGCGAATTGAAGTCCCTTAAGGATATGCATATAAAAGCCATTAATTTGGACTATGACTATGTAAATCAGCCTACCGGAACAGAAGCTCTTATCGGCAACGTTGCGACCTTTGTTTATGAGGACGACACTGTTGGTAATATCGGCGAAATGTGGGTGTCCTCCGATCTGTACGACGCTATCGAAAAGGTAATTGTTGGCGTTACGGATATGACGGACGGTCTGCCCAATGTGAGAAGCTACGGTAAGGTAAACTCTCTGCACGCTGCGATTGTGATGGACGAAACCGGCAAGCTGAAAGCATTGGTGGAGGATTTTGTTTCCGAAACCGACAACGATGCCAGACTTGCAATCGTCGAAGATATCCTTCACTTCATCTGCCATACGGAAGATGTTGAGGACGGCAGCAGGGGTGCTTATGCAAATGCAAAGGACCTCGCTGTAATAGAGGCAATCATGGGCAAGAGCTTTATGGGTGTGAACGGTGAAAACCCCAATTCTGCGGCGGCCCCTATACTTAACAGAGTTTATGATGATCTCGTTGAGTTGTATTGTTTTGCAATGATAGGCAGCCAGATCACAGAACACCTTAATTATATCAGAGCTGATTTGGATGCCGATGGGAATAGAATTCCGTATATGGGTTTCTTCAACAGACACTTGCTTTATGGTTTAGAGTTAGGATATATAAGCGAAAAAACATTCTCAGATGTTTGTTCATACCTTGGATATTATGGTTCGAATATAGAGAACGACTATCGCTTGTTTACCGAATTCAGAACATATATTGAGGATTATGCTCCCCAATGCCTTGATATTGTTGACGCTTCGGTATTCGGTGCAATCAGAGACTCCGATTCCGGAAATTACATAAACGGAACTACGATTGCCGATGTTGTTTATGGAAACGGTGGTAACGATACCATCAACGGCGGCGAAGGGAACGATCTTCTTTTCGGCGGCGATGGTAATGATACTATTTACGGCGGTAAGGGCAACGACACCATCTACGGAGATGACGGCGATGATATTCTTGACGGCGGTGTTGGTGACGACATTCTCAAGGGTGGCACTGGCAACGACACCTATGTCTTCGCCAAAGGCTACGGCAAAGACACGATCATAGATGCCGATGGTCCGAACACGCTGCGCTTTAAGGGTCTCAACCCCACGGATATTCTCGTAAACGGCACAGACGAATACGATGCGACCATTACGATCAAAGGCACGAACGACACGCTCGTTATCACGGACTTTCGCAAGGGCGAGGAATACGCAAATTACGACCTTGAGTTCGATGGCGTAAAGATGCACGTTACCGACAAGGGCAGCCCGTTCAGACATATTTACGGAGGAAACGGCGACGACGTTCTCAAGGCGGTTGTTGATGATTCCATTATGCACGCTTTCGGCGGCAACGATACCGTTTACGGCAGCGACGGAAACGACATAATCTACGGCAACGAGGGTGATGATGTTCTATACGCGGGCAGCGGCGACGATATTGTTTACGGCGGCGACGGCAACGATATTATCGACGGCGGCAAGGGCAACGACCTCCTCTACGGCGATTCGGGTAACGATACATATGTCTTCGAAAGATATTACGGCACGGATATTATCAGCGACAACGATGGTGTATCCACGATAAAAATGGCTGAAGGTATTTCTCTCGACGAGCTTGATATAATCTCTGTTGGAGATGACATAGTAATAGCAATCAAAGACAGCGAGGACAAGCTTATTATAAACAGCTTCGCGGAAAATCCCGACAATTACATTCTTGAAGTTGGCGGCGAAAGCATTTCGCTCAAGGACAGCATAACCGCTGACGAAAGCGAGTTTCTTTCCGGCTCCGAGGAAAGCGATTATATCGTCAACGAGTGCAACTCCGTTATCGCGGGCGGCAGCGGCGATGACCGCATAATCGGCAATGACGAGGATGAGATCATATTCGGCGACAGAGGAAACGATCAGATTCTCTCGGGCGGCGGGAACGATGTTATTTTCGGCGGCAGCGGTGATGATTACATCAACGGCGGCGACGGAAACGATATGATCGACGGCGGTTCGGGCAACGACTTCATCGACGGCGGCGCGGGTGACGACACCTACTTCTTCAACCCCGGCTACGGAAATGATTCAATCAAGGACAGCGATGGCGTGAATACCATTATGTTCGGCGACGGCTTTACGGCATCGGGCATTAAAGCGTACCGCTCTGACTGGAACGATCTGCTCATAACCTTTGACGGTTTCGATGACACCTTGACGGTCAAGAACTATTGCATTGACAAGAACGCGAGAAACTTTACGCTCGTGTTTGCGGATGGCACGGTAGTTGAAGCGGCGGCGAAGGACAGTCCGCTCAGAAAGATATACGGCACGAACGGAAGCGAATATATGGAATCCATCTATGATGATGGCATAACAAATGACGCTCAGGAATCCGACGATCAGATAGTTGGAAGTGACGGTAGTGATATGCTTTACGGCGGCGACGGCGATGAGCGTATTACAGGCAAGGCGGGCGACGATATTCTTGACGGCGGCAAGGGCAATGATTATCTCAACGGCGGCGCGGGAAATGACACCTACATCTTCAATAAGGGTTACGGTGTTGATACCATCAGCGACGGCGAGGGTACGAATACTATCAACATCTACGGATATTCGGCAAGTCAGATCAAGGCGTATCGTACCAACTGGAACGATATCACGATCACGTTTGCGGATTCTGAGGATAAGATCGTTATCGAAGGCTTCTTTACCTCTGAGGCAAACAGAAACTTCTACCTTACCTTTAACGGCGGCGGAAGAGTATACGCAACCGCGTCCAACAGTCCTCTGAGAACTATTTACGGCACAGACGGTGATGAGTATATTGCCGCTATGGATGACAGAGGCGTAACTCTGTATGGCGAAGGTGGTGCGGACAACCTCAACGGCGGCGGAGGCGCTGACAGATTGTACGGCGGTATCGGTAACGATCAGCTGTATGGAAACAGCGGTAACGATACTCTTGATGGCGGTGAGGGCAATGATATGCTCTACGGCGGCGCGGGAAACGATACATATATCTTCAATGTCGGAAGCGGCACAGACACAATTATCGACAGCGAGGGTATAAACACGATCTCGTTTGGCGCGGGTCTGACCGAGGACGCTATGACTGCTTACAGACACAATTGGAATGACCTTATGATCACGTTCGAGGGCATTGAGGACAAGCTGATAATTCAGGGCTACTTCGGCTCTGAAAGCAACCGCAATTTCGAAGTGCGATTTGCAGACGGCACACGCTATGCTTACGACGACGCGGAAAACCCCATCAAGCAGGTTCATGCGGCTGAATATGACGATTGGATGACCGCATGGAGCGACAACGGCATTGCGCTGCACGGCGACGGTGGTAACGACAATCTCACGGGCGGTGAGGGCGATGATATGCTGTTCGGCGGCATCGGAAACGATACGCTTAACGGAAACGACGGCGACGATATCCTTGACGGCGGCGAGGGCAGCGACTTCCTCTACGGCGGCTTGGGCAATGACATCTACAGATTCGGCGTCGGTTACGGCGCGGATATAATCGAGGACAACGACGGCGATAACAAGGTAGAACTCCTCGGCATCAGCTCCGACACGGTGTCATTTGAGATGACGGACGGCGGAGAACTGGTAATTACAATTACCGAGAGCGGCGACGTTCTGACAATCCGCAATTTTGACAGCGAACGCTTTACCTTTGTGTTCGCCGACGAGGTATCCGGCACGTTCAATGTTGAAACGGGCGAGTTTGAGAGAATTCTCTCCGAGGAGGAGCTTGCGGCTATTGAGGCGGCTAAGACCGAGGACGAGCTTGCTCAGGCAAACGCGGATATTCTCGACGAGCTTTACGCTGACGATAATTCCGTTTCCGATCTGCTCACGGAGAGCGACAACACCGTTATTTCCGAGTTCACCGACAGCGTATCTACAGCAGACGAGAACGAAAATACGGCGGATCAGATTGATGTTCAAGTGATGATACTTACCGAAAATATGGCGGCGTTCTCTAACGAGAGTAATATTTCCGACAGCATGAATATGCAAAGCAGCACAGACAGTCTCGCGTTTGCGGATCAGCTTCTGGTTGGCACTCAGGCGTCATAAAAGCACTTTGGTGCGAATTAATTTGATGCAGCAGCTTTAATGCTGCTGCATACTCTTTTGAAAGGGAGGTCGAAAAATGGAGAAAACGCTGGACAGCGGACTTACTTGCTTTATGATAGTGATGAAATTCCACGGTATCCCCATAACAAAGGAGCAGGCAGAAAACTTATCTGTACTTGATTCAAACCAGAAAATCAGCGAAATAGAAATAATCGAATCTGCCAAAAAGCTGAAAATGCGGGCAAGGCTTTGCCGATTAAATATAAACAAGCTGAAAAATGTCAATGCTCCCATTATTGCGAAGGACAGCAACGGCGAATTTTTTATAATCGCTAAATCCACTGAGGATAAATTTATGCTCTTATTTGCGAATAAAACACAGCCCGAAATAAAATCCCGTGAGGAGCTTGCGGAAATCTGGGACGGCACGGCTATTATAATCAGCAAAAAAGGCATTGCGGACAGAGAGGCGATTTTCAGCTTCAAGTGGTTTATCCCGACGATACTTAAGTTTAAAAAGGAATTTATACAGGTTCTGATAGCTGTTTTTACGGTGCAGATTTTGGGAATTCTAACGCCTGTTATGACGCAGGTAGTAGTGGACAAAGTGTTGGTACACCGCAGTATGTCAACGCTGAACGTGCTTGCAATCGGTATCGGGATTGTTTACGTTTATGAGCTTATTCTGGGACTTGCGAAAAATTATGTTTTCACGCATACGACCAACCGGATAGATGTAATGCTGAGCTTCAAATTATTTAGGCACTTGTTCGCGCTTCCGCTGAAATATTTCGAGTCAAGGCGTGTCGGCGAAACGGTGGCAAGAGTACGCGAGCTTGACAGTATCCGAAATTTTCTCACGGGTACTCCCTTGTCTTCAATGATCGACTTGATCTTTATAATCGTGTATATAGTTGTGCTGTTTTTCTACAGTCCCATTCTCACGGTTATAGTTATATGTTCCATTCCTGTTTACGCAGTTTTATCCGCTATTGTTACGCCTCTTTTTAAGAAAAGGCTTGATGAAAAATTTGAAGCGGGAGCAAATACACAGTCGTTTCTGGTGGAATCCATAACGGGGGTTCAGACCGTGAAATCTTACGCTCTCGAACCTAAATTTGAAAAAAAGTGGGGCGATTTGCAATCCGATTACGTCAAGGCGAGCTATAAGACATCAATGGTTTCGGCAACAGCGGGAACAACCGGACAGTTTATTCAGAAATTATTTGATTTGCTGATTTTATTTTTCGGAGCGAAAGCAGTAATGGACGGCAATTTCACAGTCGGACAACTCGTGGCGTTCCGTATGCTATCCGGCAGAGTTAGTGGACCCGTGCTTCGCCTCGTGCAATTATGGCAGGAATATCAGCAGGCGTCGCTTTCGGTAAAGCGAATCGGAGATATTTTCAATACTGCTCCCGAACCTGTTCTTAACGCCAATCAAACTTCTATGCCTGAAATCAACGGAAAAATCGTGTTTGATAAAGTGCATTTCAGATATAACCCACAAGGCGGCGAGGTCATCAAGGGTATGAGCTTTGAAATCGAGCCGGACACAATCGTAGGCGTAGTTGGACGAAGCGGTTCGGGCAAAAGTACGATTTCCAAGTTAATTCAGCGCTTGTATATACCCGAGGGCGGCAAAATTTCAGTTGACGGAATGGATATTTCGCTTGTGAATCCCGCAATGCTGCGAAAACAGATTGGCGTTGTGCTACAAGAGAACTTTATGTTCAATGGAACAGTTGCTGAAAATATTGCGATACATTGTCCGACAACCTCAATGGACCAAATCATAAACAGCGCGAAAATCGCGGGTGCACACGATTTTATACTTGAACTCCCAGACGGTTATAACACGATAATCGGCGAAAAAGGAATGGGATTATCGGGCGGTCAGAAACAGCGTGTGGCGATAGCGAGGGCGATTCTCAACAACCCTCGGATTCTTATTTTTGATGAAGCAACATCTGCATTGGACTATGAATCTGAGAGCATTATTCAAAATAATCTGAAGGAAATATGCAAGGGGAGAACTGTTCTGATAATCGCCCACAGACTTTCCACGCTGAAAGACGCAAATAAGATTATGGTTATTGACAGAGGAAATCTTGTGGAATACGATACACACGAGAATTTAATGGAGCAAAAGGGCTTATATTTTCATCTTTACAATCAGCAGAAGCGAGGTGACATCGATGAACAATGCGCTGACGGAGTACGTCCTGAAGCACGGCAAAAAGCGCGACAAGGAACTGAAATATGATTTTATGCCGTCGCTGCTTGAGATAATCGAGCGACCCGCGCATAAAGCCGGAACAGTTATAATTATCGGGGTATTTACGCTGCTTATCGGTGCAATAATCTGGGCTTGCGTTTCCGAAATCGATGTTGTTATAACCGCAAGCGGGAGTGTTCAGCCTATTGGCAACCTTAATGTGGTCAAGACTTATTCGGGTGGAACGGTCAAATCTATAAATGTTACCGAAGGGGATTTCATTGAGCAAGGCGATGTATTGATAGAGCTTGATACGGAAGCGCTCGAAATTGACGTTAATCAGTTGGAAAAGCAAAGGAAAATACTTGAATCGCAGCGGGATATTTACACGAAAATAATCGGCGGAAGTGATCTGTCCAAGATAAAAATAAGCGACTATCCCGACGAACTTAAGCCATATATCCAAGCGATAATTGACGAAAATACGGGATACAAAAACACGCTTGCCAATCTTGAAAATGAAAAAAAGTCCGCCGAGATCAACAGAGATATCGCTCAGCTGCAGCTGGAGCAGTATCAAAGCACAGGCGGCACGGAGCGTCAGATAAAGGCACAGGAGTTGTCGGTGCAGCAATACGCTTTGGCGGTGGATAACGCGGAGCTGCAGATATCCAACAAAAAGGTGCAATACAGTTCACAGGTGAATTCCAACATTTCGGAGATCGGCAGCAAGCTTGACGAGATAGACACGAATTTGGAAAAATACAGGCTGTCAACGGAATATCAGATTATAACAGCGCCTGTCAGCGGATATGTTAACAGCTTAGGAGTGAACACTATCGGCGAAACTGTGACCGCGGCGCAGCAGCTTGTGACGATAGTCCCCGACAACACCCCGAACGAAATGATATGCTATGTCAAAAACACGGATATAGCGGACGTTGAACTCGGAATGGAAGCCGAAATAAAGCTGGAGGCATATCCGTACAACAAATACGGTACGGTCAAGGGGACAGTGAAGTATATAAGCCCAAGTTCATTCGCCAACGAGCAGCTTGGCAGCGTTTATATCGTTAAGCTGGAAATCGACGACAGCAACGAAAATATTAATATTATTTCGGGACTTTCCGGTGCGGTCGAGGTCAAGACCGATAAGCGCACGGTTATGGATTATTTTCTTGAACCTATTATTAAGGGGTTTGGGGATAGTCTGAAGGAAAAGTGATAGGTGACTGTTGCTTAATTTTTTTTAGAAAGGTTAAGGTTTAGACTATGGAAAATCGCATGTTATATTGCTATAAGGAATGGCTTGAGAAAAGGTATGGCAACACTTTTAAACGGATATTCAAACTACCTGTTGCGGCGATTGTTCTCTTAGCTCTTCTTTTTTGCGGGCTGATAGGCTTTTTTGTTTTATTAGTGTATCCAGATGCCGGAAGAAATAATTCAACTGCAACATTGGTGTTGTCTGGCGTTTATGTTCTGCTTTGCATGATTACGTCAATCTACTCTGAAAAATATCAAGTTAAACATAGCAAACAGAGTATGAAAAACTACAAAAAATACTGTGAAGATATGATGAAAGATGTTCTAGGGCAATATGGATTTTCTGAGAATTTCATCCCAACATTGATTGAGAGGTTTAATACAATGATAAATGAGATTGACGAGAAAATCAAAACAAAGCATGAACATTTCAATAAATTCTTTGAAATGTTGCTGATCCCTATTTCCGCTATTATTTTGGGTGCTCTTCTTGACAAAAGCGATAATACAAATGAAACTTTAGGTCTTGGTTTATCCGGGATAATAGTAATTTTATTAATTTATGCGGTCGCTGTCTTCGTTTTATTTTTATATGACTTTGTTATAAGATTTCCGCAAGGTAAATATAAAGAGTTTGTGACAGATTTGCAGAGTATCCTTGATTTTAAGGAATGTGAAAACACAAATGATTTAGATGTCAATGTTAACACTTTGAGTACAACAGAAGTTACATCAGAAAACTCGGCTGTTCATACATAAGCAGTATGATATTATAGTGAATGCATGGAAATATAATAGGAGTTGATTATCATAGTCCAGACAGCCTGTGGAATCAAAAGGCTGTTTGGCAGCATCGGCGGATCACCGACAAAACAATCGGCTCTTTTAGATAATTTCAAATCCGAGGCAACATTCTGCCTCGGATATTTTTCTGTACTAAAACGGGCATCAGCTCGGTGCAGGTCTCCACCCTGTGTAAATTGAAGACACCAAAAAAACAATTTACACAGGAGGGACAAGCAATGTCCAAGAAACATATTATCAGAATTGACGGAAAAACCGTAGAGGTTTCGGATGAGATTTATACTTTCTTGAAGCGTTCCGAATGGAACAGCAATTATGCAGAACTCAGGCGCAAACGAGAACGGATAATAATCGATTCCGAAGCTATGACAGTAAAAACAATACCCGGAAAGGAGGATTCACTTGAAAGGCTTGAGTCGGTCGGAATTGAAATACCCGATAAAACCGAGCCCTTTGAGAATGTCTTAATCAATAAAATAATACTTGAACAAGCGCTCGCGCAGCTAACTGCTGACGAGCGCTTCCTTATTTATGAGCTTTATTATTCGGATAAGACAGAGCGTGAGCTTGCCGAGGAGCTGCACAAAACTCAGCAAAATATTCACAAAATGAAGCGCAGAATTTTATGCAAACTGTATGAAATTTTGAAATAATCAGGATTTTCGGTTGTCAAACCCCCTTGCTAATTTCCGAATATTATGAGAGGGTAAATTCCGCTCTCGAGTTCCTTGACAATTGAATAACAGTATTTCAGATACTTTCCCTTGTGCAGCCCGTAGGGTTGAAAGCGAAAGGAGCACCGCGCCAAGACGTGTGCGGCGGCATTTATCGGAATTCGGGCGAATATCCGCGGCGGTTAGCCGAATGAGATTATCTCAAAATATGTTCGTGGAGAATTTCCGAATACGCCGCCAATGGCACACCGAGCGAGAAACGGCAGCTCCCGAAACTTGCGTGGCAGCAGGTGCGCGATGACCTGTGCAAGGGGATAATGATACTTCCGTCCAGCCACAGCCTAAAGCAATGGGGGCGGCTTCATGAGAACCATGTTGGGGTGAAAGACCCATGACGCTGCGAGGCTAGGCGGCGGTCTGAAATACTCCCTTTTTTAGTCGGGGGGCGGGGCAAATACGACAGGTATTTACAGGCAAACAGCGGAAAAATCCGCTTTAATATATAAAGTTTCGGCTCTGTGTAATTTTGCGCGGAGCCGGAATTTTACATAGCGAGGAAATAAAATGAACAAGAAAAACATAAGGCGGGGCGAGATATACCTCGCAAATTTAGAGCCGGAGCATAACGCTCGAGTTCTGCGGCAGACCGGAGCTGCCCGCGAACGTATACACGTGAACGGGAAGCCTGTTCGGAATGCGCTTTGTGGTAATCGGCGCAGCTATCGTCGTGCCGCTGTGCTTGTTACCCTTGTTGTTCTGGATTATGAGAACAGGACGGATTCCGCCCTGTTCGCTGCCGACCACGGGACTTAAATCGGCGTAATAGATCTCTCCCCGTTTAACGGTCACTGTAATCACTCCCGTAAGTTTGAATGGCAGTATTATTTTGGGCACACACACGGCGAAATAATCGTGTTTTGAAATCGGGGAGCAAAAAAATTTCAAAATCGCCTGTCCCTGCTACATTATATTCCCAAGGCAGGATAATGTTATCGGCACCGTCAAGCCCCGAATGTCCATCGTAACGGCAGCGAAAGTCGCGCAGCAATTACAAGGAAAAATATGAGAACGGAATCAAAAAGCGCCTGCATTCCCTTCGCATAACCGCCGCACTTGCGTTAATCGACGTCATCTCGTTTCATTTGCCCACATCCGCTCCGCAGGAGCAGAGGAGGAGCAAAAGTATAACTGTTATTAATAAGACTGCTTTCTTCATTTTGTCCTCCTTATTTTGTTATCAGCAAATCCGTGTATATACCGCCGTCATTTTTTTGATTACCGTTTTACGCGGCAAACGAAATCATATATCCGCATAAATATTATATATGACGACGTGTTCGGTGTCAATATTTATAAGAATATAAAAAGCGGGCAGCCTCGGCCGCCCGCAATTTTTTATTTCTTATTTGCTTTTTCTTTATCGAATTTCTTTATCCACTCGATGGTTGCCGTCTGTTTCTGACGCACGTTCACGTCATCTACCTTGTCGTCGCCCTTGGTTTCAATCAGATAAACCTTATCAGCCGTAGCCACGATGAAATCAGGATGATACGTTGCCATCAAGCCATCCTTCCTTACATAGAAGATGATGGCGAAGGAATGGCCACTCTCATTAATCTTCAGAAATCTTTCTACCTCGGCATCCCTATTCAGAAACTCAATGAATGCCTTTTCCAAACCTCCACCATGAGATGGATAACCTAGTCGGGGATAGATGCACTTCTGTACCTCCATGGAATAAGACTCTCTCATCTTGATGGCTTTGAGCGAAGAGAAATCCGTATGACTCACCTCGGCATTGATTGTTGTCAAGCGGTTCTGCATCTTATAGATAGCCACGGCAAACTGCTCCACGATATGCTTCGTCACGATGCCATCCTTCGCCAGTAATATCTTCCAGTCGCTTCCCTGGAACGGGTCGAAAGACATGGTGAAAAGCCTCTTACGGATGTACCAGTCCATCACCTGCACTGTTTGGGCACCATTAATCTGAATTGTTGGGAAGCCCTGTCGGCGACAGTTCTCAAAGCGCAAAGTTACTACCTTCAGCAACTTCTGCAGATATTCATTATATCCATTGGCATTGAAGAGATTAGCCGTTACCTTATACTTACCAAAGGTAGTCTTTGTCAAAGATTCCTGCGATACGAAGGTCTCCCCCTCCTTTGCCAGGAACTTACGGAGCAAAGACAGCGGATACATCGTGAATGGCTGTAAATCATCTAAATCTATTTCTGCATCTTCCAACTCTTCTAAGGAATCATGCAGAATAACCGGCCATTGGAAATCATACTTTTCGTAATCCTCACGAAGTCCTACAGTCAGAATATCTCCAGTGGCGCCTCCGGTACCCACGTCGCCTTCATCCACAGCCACCAAGCCCTGATCCTGCAAATCATCATAAAACTTGATGAAAGCCGGATGCTCCACGATGGACAGGGTGTCGATATAGGTGCGGGGAGGCTGATGATTCTTCAACACTCTGAGGCGGTCTTCACGCTTGATGTCGATATAATCAGACTCTCGCCACATTAGTCGCAAACCTCTGCCCACCAACTGCTCCAGCAGGATTGGCGCCTGCGAAGAACGCAGCGGTACGAGCACACAGATGTTGTTGACGTCAAAGCCCTCACGGAGCATCAGCACCGAGATGACCACCTTCGGACTCTTATACCTATCTATATCGAAGAGCTTCTTCTTGATTTCCTGCCATTCTTCATCCTTCACCTCGCCCTGCTTGTTGCTGTCGATGGTAACGATGTCTTCTTCTTCCAGACCTTCCGACTTCAGAAACTCTTCTACAAAAGGAGATACCGTGGTGTCCTGGCAGACGATGAGCATCTTCGGGTTCTTAGACGCATCATTCTTCAGAAATTCTTCTTCCAGTTTGTTCAGCTTGGTCAATCCTGCACGGAGCATCATGCGCTGACCCTCGCTCAGCCCTACTACCTTTCCCTGCTCATCACGCTCGGCGTTGTAATCCAGGTTCTCCAGGTCGGTAAGTTCCTGCCGACGGTCGAGCAGCAACAGTTTCACCAGTCCCTGCTTCATCGCCATAGGCAAGTCAAAGTCAACAATGATATGCGGGAAGAAGAGTTTCACCTGCTTCTCTCCGGCACCCTTTGTATCAAAAGGAGTAGCAGAGAAGTCCACCTGTATGAATCTTGTACCCTTGGTGGCACTGATGGCATTCAGGCCTCTTTGCCATTCCACCTCCTCGGTTTCGCCATTACGCTTGATTTCGTGAATATGATGAGCCTCATCATTGATTACCATCAAATCCTTTAAACCAGCCAGATATTCCAGTTCGGTGCCACCCAGGGCACGGCGGTCGAGCATGCCGAGGTCGTTGCCAGCCGATTTGCCCGGACGGATAGGCAGCAGGTCGCTGATGATTTCTGCGGATGTCACCGTGCTGGAATCGTCCACCTCCTCATCCTGCTCCTTCTCTTCCATCTGATTTTCAAACAGATGCCAGTTGGTCAGGGCAATCAGTCCCTCGCCGGTGGTCTTCCTGCCGATGCCATCTTCCTTGGTCACCACATTGTTCTGTATGAACGAAAACACCTCGTCACGATAACGCTCGGGGATGAATATGTCCTGGTTCATGTAGTAGTCGTTGGTCTGAGGGGCACGATATTCCTCATCTCGCTTCTTTCTGCCACAGAAGGCATCCAGCAGACGGTCGTAAACGATCAGACCCGGAGCCACTATCAGGAACTTCTGCGTAAATCGTCCGCTCTCCACATCCTCATGCCGGGCATTCAGCATCTGCCAGATTATCAGGGCATGCATCACCCACGTCTTTCCCGTGCCCGTAGCCATCTTCACTGCATACTTAGGCATCTGATATTTAGGCTTGGCAAGTTGAGCCAGGTCGGCCCTATCCATCAGTTCCGGAATGATGCCCTGATAGGCATCCATCACGCAGTTTTCTCCCATCACTTCGTGCAGATAGATGATGTTGAGGATAGCCTGACGCTGACCCTCATGGAAGTTTCTCGCACGCTCGTTGCAGAAACCCTCTCCAAACCAGTAGTTCAAGAGCGAAGCGGTGGTTGGGGTCACCTTCTCCAGCATCTCCCCACTCTTCCAGGCGGCATTGACCACATCGGTGAGTCGATGCGCCAATTCCAAAGATATATTACTTGAATTGATAGCCATAGTCGTAATCTCCTATTCGTTCTTATCACTAACACTTCACATCCAGAATAACCTGACTCTCGAATCCGAACACATCCACCGCCTTGACGCAGACTTTTCGCTCGTCCTTATGCGGCATGGCAATTCGGGTGGAATATACGCAGTGCAGCGGATCGCTGTCGTTATCAACGTTCTCACGATAATCCTGCCAGGTGCTTCTGAAGGTATCGCCGTCATAATCAGGGTCGATGCTCCAATATTCTATCAGCGAGAGAGGGTCCTGCTCCATCACCTGCTGCAGCTTCTCCTTGTCCTTATCATCCAGCGGGATATTATCTGGCGAGAGCAGCACATAGTTGCTGAGACTGATGTCGAGTTCATCCTCGCCATTGCCGTTCACGGTTACCTCCACAGGGTTCACCACCAGATATTGCAAAGAAGAGAAGCGGACGGTTTTGTCGGCGATGAGCTTCTTGAAACCCTTCTTAGATAGCTTGTCGAGCAGATCGGGCGGAATCACCAGCACCTCTACATTGCTGTTCTTATATTTCTCGATGGCTTGCGAGATGTCGAAGGCGAAGTTCCAGCCGAGCACGATGACTTTATCCCAGTCGCCGCCAAGCAGAGAAGCCTTGGCTTCTACGGCACGGCGAACGGTAGCAGCAGTGGTCAGGCGGTTAGGGCTATCCACCATCACCAGGTTTCGGGTACCCTTCACGTAGCCGAAGTTTCTGTCGCTCACCTGTTCTGGGGAGAAAGGAAGAGCGCCGAAAAGGCCTAAGACAACTTGAGAGAGATCGCCCACTCGGCGGAGTTTCTTATTGTTATGGAAAGCCTCTTTCTGATAGTCGCCGATGCTCTGGTAGAGGAACGGATTTACTTCCTGGTCGATGAAACGCTTGCGCATTACGAGGGATAAGAAAGCTGATATGGTTAGGGATGAGAATGGAAAAATTGTGTATCAAATAACAGATGAGGTTTTGGAAAATTCATTATGGGAAGTTGCAAGTTTAAGTAATAATCCTGTTGAATCTGTCGGCTACGCCACCCAAAAGCCCGAAGCCCTCCTCGAACGTATCATCAAGGCATCTTCCAACGAAGGTGACCTCGTCTGCGATTTCTTTGGCGGCAGCGGCACCAC
>OQVQ01000398.1_pt1 | contig 20848 bp, 12 predicted proteins | sample 1691491 | NCBI WGS metagenome assembly OQVQ01 (sample SAMN03418252, study PRJEB22391) | human gut metagenome | biome: human-gut; feature: organic feature; material: feces | host: Homo sapiens | place: Tanzania | collected 2013-01
CCGGACAAGCCGGCCACAGTCTCTTGCTGGTTTATCCCCCCACTAAAGGTCGGCCTCTTTCTTTTGTGAAGTTCGAAGTTCCGCAGCGGCAGCAGCTTCAAAGCATCCACCGATTGCTCAACGTGCCCCCCTGTAGCAACTGTCAAACTGGGCAACGCGTATCAGTTCGAGAAATTCGGTACCGGAAACGGCCTCCTACGGTACGGAATTGACATTCGGTGCTCAAAAAGGCTTCCTGGGGTACGCGACGCATTTTCAGAAGCATTCGGTGTAAAAAACAGGCTTCTACGGTACGGGAGGGATATTCGGTACCGGAAACGGCCTTCTGGTGTACCGAATGCATCTTCAAAGGTGCGCTAAACAGCCTCCTGCTCCACCGAATGCATTTTCGAAAGCGCAAAAAACGGCATCCTGTCACACCGAACGCATCTTAAAAGACCCGCAGAACAGCCGACTCCACAGACTGTGGACAGCCTCCTGCCGCAGCGGACGCATCTTCAGTGCGCGAAACAGCCCCGCTCGGATGTGAGCAGACATAAAAAGAGGGTGTATTCCTTGGAAATGTCTTAGAATACACCCTCGTTTTTCATAGCGACTCTTCAGGAGTCTCAGCTGTTATACTCAGCGAAGCGAACTACTCGAACTTGCTCTTGTCGATAACGATACCGAAAATCTTCTTGCCATCCGTCACGAGCGTCTTTCCAGTAAACTTCGGCGCCTTGGCGGTTTGTTCAAAGTCTCCGCTTGCGTTCTTCTTGAAAAGCTGGAACTCGATATCAGCATTGGTAAAGTTGGCATCCCTATAATAAAAAGCAACCCCATCCGTATCAGGAACCCCAAGCACATAACCACTATAACTTCCGACAATAGAGAAAACATGTGGATAGTATTCAGGAAAACTATATTTCGGATCAATAGAGAATCCGGCTATCTCAAATAAAAACTTATTTGCAGTAATGTCTTTGGCATTAAGAATATAATTCGCCGCTTCCTTAGGATCAAGACCTTTTACCAGAATCTTGACTCCGGAATAGGTTTCCCAGTCCGATATGGTCGCTGTCAACTTATTGTCCGCATAGGTATAGTCAAGACAATATTTATAATACACAATATTGTTCTGACGCACTCTTAGACCACCGAAGAGATCTGACGGAGCACAGTACGACTGACCACCGCTCTCAAATTTGGAGTCATATTTGGTCAGATTGTTAAAGCCCTCATATACGACAGAGAACTTGCCGCTTGACTTGAGGCTCCGGCCGGCGGCGAGTTCGCCGGCAGTCCATTTCGTCCCGTCATAGGTGATGACAAGATCCGGGGTCGGGTTGTTGGCCTGCGCGGTATAGTTCCAGTCGTCGAACCACAGGTTGAGCTTGTCTCCTTTTGCCCAGTCGTTCTTCACGGCCCTGGTGTCTCCGGTACCTTCAAACCCGGTGATGTCAAGGTCAAGAATGATTGAGCCCTGAGGCGCTGGCACCATAGGAGTCTCGATTGATTTGTTGCAGGATGCGGACAGCAATGCTGCGATTGCCGTTACCGCGATAATTGAAAGTCTCTTCATAACATTGTCCTCCTTACAACCATTCATCCTCGGTGTTGTTACCGAATGGGTTTCCGAAATCCATGCCGCCGGCGTCTGGATTGCTGCCGCAGATGACGCCCTCTAGATGCATCGAGATAATCTCCGCAAGAGGAGATTCGTAGTTTGTCTTTTTGTTCATACTAAAATGCGTTAAATTATACATCTCAATGCTGCGAAAATACAAATTTTACCCCCCCCCGGTAATATGGCTAAAGAGGCAATTTTTGCTCTTTTTGCCATATTTTTAAGGAATTTGACAGGTTTTTCTAAAAATTATCGTCCTGCAGCATCCCGTCACAATGCCGGGATGACCTTTTCCATCTGAGTGCTGCGCGAGCCCTTGATCAATACCAGACGTCCCTCCACGCTATGAGCCCGCAAGTATTTCAAAAGGGTCTCCGAAGTCGGAGCCCAGACGAAAGGACTGTTCCCTTCCCCGGAGCGCGAGTTCTTAGCCGCGACTTTCCCTTCTTCATCCACGACCTCGTATTCGAGTCCGCACTCATCAAGGGCTTTAAGGAACTCTTGTCCGACAAGCATGACGCAGGGAATGTCTTCGGAGGCGAGGAGCCTGCGCAGCAGGCCGGCGTGCTCCCGAAGGGAGTCCGCTCCGAGCTCGCGCATCTCTCCGAGAAGCGCGAGTCCCGGCCTCCCCTCCCCGCCCCCAAGCATGCGCTCGAAGTTGTCCAGCGCCGCGGCCATAGAAGTCGGATTGGCATTGTATGCATCCAATATCAAATATCAAAGCGTTCTTCTGCGTACGCCGCATCTCCGAACGCTCATTGTCCGGCACGAAAGACTCCACTGCGGCTATGGACTCCTCTCGCGGAATCCCGAAATAATCCCCCACCGCTATCGCCGCCAGCACGTTGGCGGCATTATATGCGCCGATTAGCCGCGTAGAAATCACCGTCCCGTCCACCATCAGCCTCAGGAACGGCTCTTCAGCTGAACAAATATCCATAAATAATGAAATAAGCTGAAAAGTGTTGAATACGTTTGGAAAGTCGCTTGGAAAAATGTAGCTTTGCAGCGAAAAGTCGCTTGAAAAAGTGTAACATGCTCAAACGTAAGATTGAAACTCAAAGCATCGTCTGCCACATCTTTTTTTTACTTGATCCGAAGGCTCTACAATCAAATCAAACGAAACCATTGGTGAGAGATCCTTACATTTTTCTGCCATCATCTTCCACCACTCTACAACTTTCTCATGCTCCCCAGCATTTGGATTCTCCTTGTAAGGTTTGGCAGAGAAGGCTATAATTGGAATCAGCTCATACTACATGCAAGTATTTATCTGCGAAAACAGTCTCTTGAAATCCTCATCTGTTAAATGATAATGATGCAGACGGAATCTTACATGCTTGATACCTTACTGTGCAAATCTCTTCACTGCCGTCTCCGAATAGGCACCATATTTATTTTTCTCTCTCAAAAAGAAACACCTATCATCAAAGCATATACCTCCTATAACACTTCTATATGAATTTGTGTATCAGCATCTGAGCATTACCATAGAAAGGCACATCCGTCTTGCCCAATATTGTTGCTGGCAACGAAGCTAATTCAGGCAAGTTATCCATAGGCACCAATACCGTTTTGGCTCCATTCTCAGAGAGGAGAGATACCCTATCAGAGAAATTGGTGGCTCTCACAATAGCACCTCCGATGGAAATATTGCCAATGATACCCAATGCTGGCTTTAAATTTCTGCCAAAAACAGAAGAAACGATAGCAGCAAATACAGCAGATCCGATGCCTTCTACTTGGGTAGTACCCAATAAGGCGGTTACTTGCACGGTTACATCCAGTCGCATCAATGAGTGCTTCTGGGAAAGGATGCAGCTCTCATTGGCCCGAATATAGTTATACGTGTTGCGGATGTCCTCCTTCACCTCAGCAGAAGAAGTTCCACTCACAGCCAACTTACCGTTGCCTTGCATCGTTATCACCTCTATTTTGATGAGCGAGACCTTGTCGCCATCACAAGTAGCAGTATAACAGGTACCTGGAGGCAATGGGGCATCCTCTATCAGATTAGAGCCACGCTCTTCTGGCACTGGCACAAAGGATTCCTCTTGCGTTTCCTTGTCGATATACGAGAAGTTGGTATCCCAAAACTCCATACCACCGATGCGCTTCAATTGCTCCTTCACTCTTCTCCGCATCTCAATAGCCCATGTTACATACTTGCGCACGTCTTCCTTAGTAAAGTTGCCGTCTGGATGCATCAGTTTAATCAATCCCGATACGGTTTTGCGCACAGGTTTAGTATCACGCTGGCGAAGTTGGGACCCCAGCACGAAGTATTCGTCAAGGGCATTGGTATAGTTGTCCTTGCGCAGATGGTGAAGCATCTCACTGAAGAAGTCGGTACTGAAGCCGATATGATTGGTAAAATTGGCAGGTGCAAACTTCATGATTTCCCATCCTGGCAAGAAGAAGCCGATTCGATCCAAGAATGCCGTGTCCTCACTTATCTTATCTGAGAAAGGACTGAAGAGATGACTCGTTTGCAACACTGTCTCTACAGGTTGGTTGATGTTACCATTGAGTATGATGGAGGCGTTTGCCGACTTCTCGCCACTCTTGCCAGCACGAGAGAACGAACCGCTCTCCATATAGTCTTTCATCAATGGCACCACCTCCTTATCCTTAAAGAGTTCGTCGGTAGATTCATCGAAACAAACAGCATCCCATTTGCCCATGGCTCCTATCTGACCATTGCTATTATTCACGAAAAGCGACGCAGCAGTACCTTGTCCACCACTCACCAACATAGAATAAGGAGACAGTTCCTTGAACACGAAAGATTTTCCCGAACTTCTCGGGCCCAATTCCGCCATATTGAAATTGTTCTCCACCAAAGGGATGAAACGAGACAGCAGGAGCATCTTCATGCGCTCGGTCATACCTTCCGACTCAGGCTCATAACCACCACTGCGCAACAGCACATTGAGCCATTCCTCATTGGTAAATTCCTTACGTGCCGACACGATGCGTTCTAAGCTAAAGTTGGAGAGCTGGATAGGACGAATCTTAGAGATGACAAACGGATATATCTTATTGCCTATCATCATGCTGGAGTCATAATCGATGTCGATGACCGCCCAAATGCCCCCCATCATCATCTTCTCGTGCTGCACCACCAGTTCTTCGGCAATATTTGCCTCACGGATATTCAGGTTGGAGAGTTCTGCCCAATATTTGTCCTTCGAGGCATCCAGTCGAACGGAAATCTTATCGATGACCTTGTAAGAGCCTTCCTCCTTAATCTTCATCTGCACCACGTTCGACTCATCAGGGTTCACATAGTGCTTCTGAAGCACGCTCTTAACATTCTCCACACCCTCCTTGATTTTCTCCTCGTCATCCGTGCTGCAACTGTTGGCAAGGAGATATTCCAATACGAAGACTGGCACATTGGCACCCACCTTTACGGCACGAACAATGTCCTTTCTCACCACAAATCCCTGAAACAAGTCCAGGAGTTTTCTATCTAGTTCTATCATGAATTCTCTTTTCTATGTTATCTATGATGTATAGATTCTCTTAAAACAAGTCATCCAAGTCTCTTGCAGAAGAACCTTTCACCTCGCAGTAGTCTATCTGCTCCTTGGTCGAGGCATCCACAAGCACCACCTTTGCCCTGCCAGACGCAGGCATTACAAACTCGTTGTTGTCAAGCAGTTGCCCTTGTTTGATGGTTACGATTTGGATGGAGAGTTCCTTGCTTCCCTCAAAGAAGTGAATCTCCATGCGTCTCTCCTGCTTGAAGACATCAGTAGATGATTCTGCTTGTAGCTTCAGTTTGAAGTATTGTCCAGCCACTGCCTGCAAGTCTTTCTGGTTGGTGATGCTGACATGCAGAGCTTCTGCGGCAGCATCCTGACTAAACTCATAGATAGGGATGATGCACTCTTGTGGAGTAAATCCACCATGTGAATAACCGTAAACTCCCTTCGTTTTGAAAGGTTTATCCGACTTGGCATAATATTGGTAAGCAGAATCACAGAATTCATCCTTCCGCTCCACCAAGCCCTTGCTATCCTGCAAGCGAGCAGTCACCAAGCAGAAGCGTTCTTCAAGCTTCTTTATATCACCATGTGGAACTGGTATTTTGTCTGCCTCATCCAGAATGCCTGTTATCACAAATCCATGGTCGGCAGTAACATAAACCTTGTTATAGCCCATGCTGAGCAAAGCATCTATCTTGTCGGCTATCTCCTTCTCATAGCCAGTGATGTCTTTCAGGGCAGCCAACTGCTTCTTCTCGCCCACTTGATCGATATCTCCAAACATCAAGATCAGATGACGAGCCGTCACACTACTATTCAATTTTTCTGCCAATATCACTTCCACTTCACAGTCCTCTGTCCGAAGATGCGCATAACGCTTTTGTGCCAAATCCTCCACTCCTTCACAACCAAATAGCGCACTCATACCATTCTCTGTCACAGAAGGCAACATGGCGAAAGCATAGTCATTTTTCTTTTTCGACTTGGCATGCTGATAGATACTCTCTGCCATTTCCAATCGCAAGCCGTCGCATACCAAGATGGCAATTCTGCCATTGCCCGAAAACTTCTCTTTGAGCAGATTTCTCTGTGTAGACAGGTAGTCAGCCGTCAATGCAAACCACTTATCCAAGAGTTCTTTCTCCTGCTGCTCATAGAGGAATTGGAATGGACGGAGTACCTTTTCTTCATGTAGCCAAGCTGCATAGAGATGACGGATGGCTGTATCAAGGGGAGCAAAATGGTCACGATAATATTCAGCGAAAGCATCGAGCGAATTTACCTGATAGAGATTCTCGTTCTGATATTCTACCACGGTTTTTATCTCAGCAAGCCATGTCGCCTTATAGCCTGATGCCAGTTTACTTTGGGTGCGTGCCTCTATAAAATGCACGTAGTTTGCCAAGAACTCGCCATTCTCGACAGCATGGCTCATCCGCTTCATCAAACTCTCGTCCAAAGCCTTAAAAGGATGGTCGGGATGTGCTGCTAGAGGGTCAGCATCCTTAGGCAAGGCGAAGCCACGGATATAGTCTGCCATCTTCTCATCCATGGCATGACTGCTCACACACCTATTATATATAGCGAGCAATGGAGCCGAAATGTTGTTATGAAGCAAGCCATCAAAGATGGTATCCATCACTGCCCCTGCCATCACCTCGGCAGGTTGCTGGGTCTGCGGCTTGCCCATCAAGGCATATACCTCTTGGCAGAAGATTTGCCAAACCTCCTTGTCCATCTCTTCTTCCATTTGCCTTGGAGATACCAACAAGTCAAGAACCAATTGGTCTCTATCCAACGGTTGGATGGCTCTCATGCAGACTGCCTTCCACCAATTCTGATCTTTGCCACGACTCAACTTGGCTGCGAGAATCAGTTCCTGCTTGGATAGTTCTGTATTAAGATGAATGTCGGCAAAGAGATGTTTACGGATATAGCTCTCCATGTCATCGAGCACGATGCAACCTTGTATCTCTGCATATTCCAGCAGGAAAGTCAAGCTATCCTTGCTGCGGTGGAGATAAAACACCACAGGTTCTCCAGCATGATGAGCCTCAGCTTCATACTTAGCCTTGATTTCATCCAGTTCTGTGTCGCCCACTTCCAGCAACCCAACAGTTTGTGGAAGAAAGTCCAGCAAGAACTTTCCCTCTCCCTTGGCATCAGTGACAACCACTCTTCCCTGTTGTCCCAGCACCTCATTGATATCATTGACAAACCATTTATCTATCATTTTCTATACTCTTTATCAGTTCTCGTTTCCATTTCTCATTTCCATTTAGAAATTCTATTCTCAATTTCGGAATAGAGTAAGTCGCTAATTATTAGCCTTTTATATTTTTATCACATTTCTCATTTCCATTTCTCTATTCCATTTGAGAATTCTATTCTCGATTTTGGAAATGAGAATGAGATTGATTCAGTTGGTATTTTACCCATCGGTTTTGCCCCACAGGGAGAGCTATACCTTCTGTCACCAACTGTTTCATCTGAGCCAACACCTTCTTATAAGATATTTCCTTACCTATTCTCTCATGAATATCTTTAAGGGAAGCACACTTATAGATTTTCAAATCCTCTATTATCAATTCCCTGATGCGATAATTCTCGATTCGCTTTAAGGAAGTGGTTCCTTTATATTCGCTATTTTTTAATATATCTGCACTTACTCGATACTCCTTTGAACGGTTTTGCCCCACAGCTTCCACAAGACCATCATCCACAAGCTTATCAAGCCATGGTGACAAGGCATCTCTATCACGAAGATTCAGCTTCTTGATCAATGCAGAAGCAGTAATTGTTTCATTTTGGGCTATCAATCCCAAACAGATAATCTGCTTCTGCTTTAATTCTTCCACTTGAAGGGCTTGCTGAATCACCTTGATGGATTCCTTGCTGATGATGCGACGCTCTACAGTGGCAGTGACAGAGTCATTACCTTCTGTCACACTTGGCACTTGTTTACCATTCGACAACTGAATCTCATACATCTTGTCATATCCAGAACCTTCTCTTTCCATCAGTCGCAAGGCATAACACAAATTGGCTAAATGCTCATTGCGCTTTACCGTCTTGTGCAAGATGTTTTCAGGTGTTACTCCAAGTGGCAACAGTCCTGGATTGACAACCTCTATTTTCTTTGGATAGATGTTGATGAAAATATCACCACTTACCGTATATGGCCTATGAACCAGCGAATTGCAGACAAGTTCTCGGATTACCTCCTTGTCATAAGCTGGTACTTCCTTCCTGAACAGTCCATCACTGATTTCATTTGTTTCTTTCCAATCCGGTATGTTTTCCCAAACCTCCTCTATGATTTCGTATGGATTTTTAGAAAAATCATCCCACAAATACTTCTTCACCTTATCACCACCTTCTTCATCATACTTGATGCATTGGACTACTGGCGAATGGGGCAATCTACCTCGCTGAGACTGGGTGCCGATGAATAGAACACCCAAATAGGTCATCTTGTCGCTTTCTTCTTCTGTCAAGAAATAGTAATCCAACAATTCCTTGGTATCTTTTTGCTTGACAAAATCAGACACTCGATCCGACTGATGGAGCAAAGAAACCACCTTCTTTAGCTTTTCGGCATCAGCATCCTTCCAACTCCATTTACTTGGCTCGTCTTCCCAACGATAATAGCCTTTTTCTGCCGATATTCGATTGATGTCGCTACCTATTACTGGCACGCTGTTATCGCTCACTCGTATAAAGAACTTGCCAGAAGTGGTAGATGCAGCAGAGCTTCCTCTTGAGATATGCAATCTTAGGTATTGTCCACCATTAGAATGAGTCAGAATCTCTCCATAGGCATTAACATTGGATGTTCTACCATTTATCTTATTTTGCAAGGTAACAACCAACTCTTCTGGCACTCGCTGATTAGGCATAGGCTCTTCAGCATCATCTTCTATTCCATAGTCGATGATGCCACCTTGTGCATTGCTAAAAGCCACACAGTCTTTAGCAACTTCATTCCAATCGGCGCTCTTGCCTGTTATCTCTTTGAGAGATTTCTTATCGTATAGTGAGTTCTCTTTCATTGCTTTTTTCTTTTATTTTTTCTCCCCATTTCAATTCGTCACCAAGTTGGTGACGAATTATATCTACCAATCTGCATTGAGATACTTCTTCAGCTGTCCGCTGTTGAGCACGTCATAGCTCAGCAAGCCGGCTTTCTGCAGTGGGGCAATGTTCTTGCCCACACCGTCGTCGAGCTTCGGATCGTAGCCGCTGGCGAGGAGCTGGTCTATCTTGTCGGCAAACTGGCGCAGCTCTTGCTGCTGGTCCTTGATGAGGGCTGCCTCCATCTTGCCGCTCGCTGATGTTGGGTCGAGGGCAGCGAGGCGGTCGGCAAGGGCATTCTCACGGTTAGCCACATATACACTCTTGATGCGGAAGAGGGTGTCACGGCTCCAGGTGTAGATGCTCACATAGAGGTCGATGGCTGAGCGACCACTCGCTGGGTCGCCACTGGTGAGATGCCAGATGAATGGGGTCTTCGGCAGATACATGAAGAGGTTGAGGTGGTCGCTCAACTGCTGGAAGAATCGTTCATAGAGATACTTGCGCAGCGACTGACTGCTCTGCGACTGGCTCAGCAGATGGATAATCTGGGAGATTTGCGCTCCACTATAGCCTCGCTCCACCAACACTTGCTCGATGCGCACATCCAGTGGTTCTTCGCCCATTCGTTCACAGAGTGGTATCACGCCGTCGTCATCCTTGCTCAGCACGGTGCGGATTACATCGGTAATCAGCTCGAAGGCAAGGCTCTGGCTGCGCTGTGGTGGCAAGATGTCCGCATGGCGGAACTGATACCACACCTCTATTGGATTGAGGCGATGGTTGTCGCTGCCGCAAAACTCCTCCCAACCGTAGTTGTTCTGATAGAGCTTGTCGAAGTCGGAGACTTGTGGCTGCTCATTGTCTATGGTCAATTGAGAGAGGTGATTCCATACCTCCGCAGAGGCTGGGAACTCTTGGTTCTCTTGCAGCCATTGCTTATATTCGTCAAGGGCAGCTTGCGACACACTGAGGTCGCCCACAGGGATGCCTTCCTTATCCAATACCATCTGGCGGTCGTGCTCGCTTAGCTCATAGACATCAAAGACGATGCGATTGATGATTGCCTCATTGATGAGGATTTGCGTCAAGAGAGCATTCTCGTAATCGAAGAAAAGAGAGAGTTCCTCGGTTGGCATGAATGAGATGCCGATTGGGGAATGGGTATAGTTCTGCTCCACAATAGAGTAAGAACAGAGTTGCTTCTTGATAGCAATATTGTTTTGAACAAGTATTCCTACAGTTTCTACAATTTTTGGCTGAGGTAGTACAAATGGAATACGCTTAGTATCTCCAACTTGTGTACTTACAGTCGGATTCAAACAATCAACAACATAATAACTAATATTGGAATTCATAAATGCGAGCATATACAAGAACGGAACTCCTTCTTTACAAAAGATACATGGACCTTTCTTATCATAAACATATTTTGGCTCAATATATCTAAAGCTTACACATTTAGATCCTGTTTCGGAATAAGTGATACCCTCTTTGAAATAGAACTTTTTGTTATCTGTCGTAGCCAAATGTGCCCCATCATCTTCATAATCGACGATTAGCCAATTATTGCCATACCATTTATTAAAAGGTCCACCCTTTTGATATCTAACCCATTTCTGATTATGAGTTTTATTATTATCTGATATTTCATCTGATTCAACTTCCCAATGATAGCGTAAATGACAAAGATTGTTTCCTGTCATCAAACCTGTGATTACAGAACTGTAATCTATTATTGTTTTGCCGCCAAACTTTTCTCTGAACTCATCAGAAATCCAATAGATGAAAGGCCATGACTTGATAGCCTTCAACTTATCTTGTGGAAGGAGATAGACACGATCGTTTGGCTGACCATTGCAATAGTCAGCATAAGCTTTCTCTAAAGTACCTTTCTTATACTTTTCCTGAAGATTGGCTGTGATATTAAAATATACGCCTGGCGTGTTCTCTACATCTTTCTTATCAAGAGTATAGAAGGTTGCATCCAGCAAAATTCCAGGTCCGAAAAGATTCACTCTATCCAATCCAAAGTCCACCATTGTATTGATGTGCGTATTCTCAATCATGAACTTACGCACATCTTCAAAAGTCTTGATGAACATAAAGGTATGAGGGTGAATCATTCCCACCTTACCCAAGTCATCTGTCAGCTCGCAACATCTCTTGATGAAGCAAGCATATAGGTTGATGTTGAATTTCAGAGGTCTCTTATAGTTAGCCTCAGCAAAAGCCTTCAGTTCTGGTCCGAAGTCGCTGCTATCCGTATAAGGCGGATTTGCCACTGCCACATCGAAAGACGTGGTGAGGATGTCGAGGAAGGTCATGGCATCGTTGACTAATGAGAGGCTATAGGCATTGCTGCCCTCACCGCCCCACTGGTGTACCTGCTGGCGCAAGATATTCAGAGCCTGATTACGGAAAGAGAAGAAATCGGCTATCTCATGCTCACTGAAGAGCGTCACCTCCTGACTTGGCATCAATGCTTCTATCTTCTCCTTCAGGCGAATGAAAGAACCAAACTTATGGGCATTGCATAGGTCATTCCAAATATCCTTCAGCACCTCTCGCTGCTTCTCATCCCAATGGCTGTCCCCCATATCGAAGGTAGCCTCTATCTTCTCATAGGCAGGAAGCGTGAAGTGAGAAGACACCACATTGCAGAAAGTAGGCATCTTGCCACGGCGACCCTTCAACTGCATCGCCTTGATAAAGAGGGCTATCTGGGTAAGCTGTACGGCACGCTCATCCAAATCCACACCATAGAGATTGTTCTCCACGATGAGCTTTGGAATGTCACGATGACTGAAGTCGGCACCATAGTTCTCCATCTGGTCGATATAGAGGTCGTAGAACACGGTGAAGGCATAGATGAGGAAGTTGCCGCTACCACAGGCTGGGTCGATGAGCTTGATGTCGAGGATGCCGTTAGGCTTAGGATGGCGCACCTGCTGCTTCGGTGCATTGGCAATCAGATACTTCGTCTTGCCGGTTTCCTCATCAATCATGAAGCGGCTGTCGGGATACATCTCCAAATATTGCTTGCCGAGGGTGTTGTCCACCAAGAACTTCACCACCCACTGAGGGGTATAGATCTGACTCTGGAGGAAAACCTTATCATATTCTATTTTCTCGCCACTCTCCTTGAGCTGCACTTTTTCTACTGTATTGAAGTTCTCGTACATCCAACCCAGTATGTCGTCGCCCTTCCAGATGTCGCTACCACACTGCTCGTCCTGCTCAATGTCGTTGAAAGCCGTGATGATTTCGTCCAACTCATCGGCAGTAGGCATCACGGCATAAGGATGATCCGCCTTGTAGAGCGGAATGCCATACTCCTCGAAGAGTTGCTGAAACTTGTCTGAGAGGAAATCCTTCAAGCCCATGCGCTCAGCCGAACGCATATCGGGATGCTCCTCCAACCACATCTTGTGAGAGTAAGACAGGTTGCCATGTTCCGCACGTCGGCGAATCACCTCAGGGAAGAGTTCACGGTCTTCCATCACTTTCAGAGCCGCCAAGCGATTGAAGAGGGTAAAGACGCACTCCTTCACGGTTTCCAATCTCGCCTTGTCGTAGTCGCCATCCATCGCCACCTGGTGGGTAGCAATAATGTTTTCGGGAGCGCCAAATCGCGCAAAGCCATTTTCCACAGCCTGCTGTATGAGGCCACGTATCTTGAGAACATGTTCTATCAGTTTCATTGTCTATATCAGTTTTATTTATGATCGTTTTTATTGTTATTCTTCGTTTCGCTTCTTGTCATGGAAGGGTTGGCAATGTACTTCTGTTGCGGATGTCTGATCATTTCAGGAATCCAATAGAAGAGTTGCTTCGACTCCAACAAAGCCTTTATTTTAAAACTCTTAAGAGCCTTCTGGCTTCTCTGTAGTATCACTTCCAATTCATCAATGCTATAAGGACGGAGAGAACACAAAGAAATAATGATTTGATCCATATCTTCCTTTGCAGTCCATTTTTTCATTCCCAATATTTTCCTTTTAAGTTCTTCCGGCAATTCCGCAATAAGACTATCGCGGCTTAAAGCATGGTATATTTTTTCTTCACCATGGTATATTTCTTGCTCACCATGGTATATTTCTTGTTTACCATGGTATATTTCTCCACTTTTTTCCTCTTCACCATGGAACATTTCTCCTAAAGATACTACCTTTTCGGTCTTTATATAGTAAGTGTTACGACCTTGCCCCTTCTTGAGCAAAAATTCTAATTCACAAAGCTTGTGAATTTCCAGGCGGGCACGAGCATGCGTAATGGTTGTATCATGCTGTCGATAAGTGGCATTGTCTATCGCTCCCACCTCTCTTACGAAAACGAGAGCAAGCTTTTGTTCATTTATCAAGTTATACTCTGCAAACATCGAAAGCCATGCCATATTTTCCTTGCTAAGGAAGTGATGCAGCAAGAGCCTTGCTGTAAACTTGTTAGCCTCATGGTTCGACTCAAAGGTTGGTGGCATCAAGCCAGCCTCCTTCATCAGTCGGCGCATAGCTCCCATACCAGTACCTTTGGTCTCGGCAAGGTTGGTATCATGGAAAATCTCACTGATACGAGGATTGCGAAGTTCAGAGCCTGGCTCTCCCCAAAGTTCAGGCGACTTGAGCGAATAGCCTGGGTTGTGAATCTCAATACGATTGGAATATCGTATAATTTGTATAGGCTGATTCACTCGGTTGGATCGATGAATGAAAGCATTGACTATCGCCTCACGCAAAACCTTGTTAGGCAGAATGGCTGGCGTAGAAGCCTGAAGTGAATCTTTTAGCTCGAAGCCCTTAGGCAGGTCATCCATCACTGCACTACAAGCCTTATTGACCATCAGCATCAACGGTCCACGCATATCTATAGTTTGTTCAAAACGATTGTTGCCGTCTGCCATCCATTGATTGCCCGAGATACGGATGTAATCCACACGGAAAGAAGGCACCAAACGACGCAAAGACATCTGCTTGCCAAAGACAAGAAGACCCGTATAAGTAAGTTGATACCCACCCTCTTTGGTCTTCTTGATGGCACCAAGAGCCCTCAACAAGTCTGTATCATCAAGAGACAATTCCTCGGACTCAGAGTTTACCTCCTTGCGAAGTCGGCGATAAAACCCCAAGGCATTCTCGTCGATGTCATCAAGGTCGGTATCATCTACTACACAACTGTCGTAAGTATCAGCCGATTGGTAGAAAAGGTACATATCTTCCTGCGAGCATTTCTCGTCAGAAGGACCGATACGACGAAATGCACCTTCGGGAAGACCACGCTTGGCAAAGTAAGCAGGTTTCAGACTCACAGGCAGTTCCTCTATCTTTACCACGACAACCGTCTTACCTTGGTATTCCTCCACCTGAATGATGGGACGAATATGGATATTGAACATCGAGTTGCACATGGCGACAAAATCCGACTGTATCTTGTCGCTATTCTCTATATTCTCAGGTTCATAGATGGGTTTGCCATCATCTGACATGCCTACTCGCTTGGCACCCAGCAAAAGATAGCCACCACGAAGTCCAGGCTCATTAGAAAAAGCGCACACGGTCTCCATCATGCTCTTGCCAACAGCCGAAGCCGACTTGGCTTCGACACGTCGGTCTTCATCGAAGTTATTCAATAACTCAAAAAGTACTTTTGCTGTTTTCATCTGCTTTAAATTTACCAATCAATTATTTTCGCTCATCATAGAGCACTTATTCATCAAAGTTCACCTCATCGTCCTTGCCCATCTTGCCCACAAGCAAAAGTTGCTGCTGCAACCATTGGCGATACTCCGCCACCGTCACCTTACCATGCGGCATCTTGCTACGCATCTTATAGACCTTAGGCTGTGGGGCTGGCTGAGGCACAGGTTGTGGTTGCGGCTTGGGCTTTGGAGCAGGATTAGGGTCGGTGGTATTGATTTCCATCTCCCAAAGGTCGATGTTCTGCATCTCGTTCTTCACCTGCTGCAACTGATACTCCATATCACGAAGCTGCATGTTGGTGTTGCGACAGCATACATTCCAACCTATGCCCAAATCCACATGGATGGCAGTAAACTTCTTATAGCTACGCTGCAAACCTTCAATCTTATTATATATCGCCACATTCCACTCCTTAGGATAAGCCTCCAACTTCTGACCGAGCATCTCCGCTTTCTCCAAGAGGTTAAGACAGGTGTCGCTGAGTTGCCCGGCAGCATGTTGCATCATCAGATAGTAGAGATCCTTGATGTCCTGCGTGGTCTGGCGCATCATAGGCGCATTGTGTACCAAGTCGCTCTCACAAGCCTGGTTCCAAAGATCACGCTTTTGGTTGAAGTTCGCCATGTCGGCATGGGTCTTCTCCAACTCATCCTTCACATCAGCAATAAAAACCTTCTCCTTCTCTATCTCCTCAAACTGAGTTTCGATGAAGCGCAAATCTTTCAGCACATGTTCAACGGCAGAAATATAGTCATCCGCCATGTCGAGGAAGTCGTGCGCCATATTGAGATAGTTGGCATCAGTCACCGCCTTGCCAAACTGATTGAAGATGGCACGAGCCTTGACCGACCTTGGGAAGAGGTCAGTCAAATCCTCATCACTTTCTATCTTGACATAGATGCGATGAGAAATCTCCTTCGAAAGGGAGCGGATGCAATCCACCACCTCAAAGTCATTGTTATTGTAGTTAGGGTTGTCCTCGCCTGTAATCTTCTTATAATGGCAATCCTCCTTCAATATATCCACAATTTCTTGACGGTCTTTGTAGGAAAGCGACTGCATCACCGCCTTAAAGCTTGCCTTCTCAAAGGCACGAGTGCTGTCGAACACTTTTTCCACCCCATCATCAGTGGCAGAATGGAAGTCCTCACCACCGTATTTCACGATGACCTTGTTGCCTCTGAGCAAGGCGGAAAGGGTGGTAACGATGACACCATATGAATAGCCCGTTGGTGGAGCCAACAACTCACGCTCCAGGTCGGCACCCGTCTTGTACGATTTGCATCGAGCCAATATCTCAGTGACAACAGCCAAGTTGTCGCCAATAAACTTACCAGAGGTATCAAAGAATTTGAATTCCTCAGAAGGTCCGAAATGCTTGGCAAGTTTGCTCACAGGTATCGTGAGGGCAGGCTTGGCAAGGGTATCCTCCAAGGTGGCAGAGAGGCGACGAGTATATACATTGCCAGCCATTCTGCGCTGCACACTCTCCAGTTCCTTGATGCAATTTTCCTCAGTAAGTTGGTAAGTATTATACTGATAGACGATAGTACCCTCTTGGTAAGCACGGCGCACCAAATCTTCAAGCATATTCTGCTTGTCGCCTCGTGTATCTACGATGGTGCGCTGCACTTTCTTCTCTTCATCAGTGGAGTAAGACTTGGTGTCAATATAGTCGATGCGCAAGAGATCGACAGCGAGGTCGAGCATCTGCTTAGCGTATGTATTGGCAGGGATGATGGAGAGCACCCCCTTCTCATCCTGTGTATCTTGTTTTACCTGAGAGATGGTTTGCTCTCGATTTTCATAGAAGATGTCATAGAGCACCACTTTCATGTATCGTTCCCCTTGGTTGGCAAAGTTCTCGCCCTTGGAAGTCTCCACACAATAGCTCAGTTTGGCACCATCAAGCATGAGCGACTGTGCCTCCTTCACCAAGCGCAGTTGTTTGAGACGCTTGGTTATCTCAGCCTCCTGACGGAACAGCGGAATCTCATACTTCACCATATCGTCGATAATCTGCTGCTCTATCTGGCTTGTGATGCGATACTGGTCGGCAGTCTGCAGGAGCACATTGTTCTCCACCAAGAGAGCCACGGCACGCTTCACCTCCTCCAATATCTCATAGTATTGCTCAGGGTGGCGAGCATAAGAGCTGGCGATATTGTCCACCGTGGTACGGGCATCCGACTTAGCGAGGAAGTAGATGACCTGCAAGAGTTTCTTGCCACTTACCAGTTTGAAACTACCATCAGCGGCAAGATGCTCTTCCGCCTGTTGATAGCGCATGCGGAGCGACTCAGGGATGTTCTCCATCGCCTGGTTGCAGAGTTCCACGGAAGATACATGGGTGTGCACCTCTTCCTCCGTCATCGCCTCCTTCTTCAACACATCGAACACCGACATCAGCATGCCTCGTGTACCAATCTGGGTGGTTACCGTATCACGGGAGCCAAAGAGGAAATACTGGAGCATCTTAAACTGATGTACGAAGAATGGGTAATAGTCAGAATAGATTTCACCATCCTTGGTGGCACTGAGGGCAAGACCAGAAATATTGGTCACTGCCTGTATCATACCACTGTTCTTGGCATAGTAAGCCTTCAACTCCTGCATACCAGCGTCCGTCTTGTCGAGCAGACGCTTACGAATAATCTTGTCTATCTCTTCTGCCGCTATCGGGATGCGAGTCTTGAAGCGTGCCTCCACCTTTTCGAGCTTGCTCTTATTGAGTCCAGAGGCATTGAGCACATCATTGAAGGCTTGCTGGGCAATGCCAATGGTCCAAACACGATTGCCCAAACCAGAAAGCGACTCAGAGAGGCCTTCCAATTCCAAAATATCAATTTTCTTCTGCGTAATTGCCTCACTCACCTCATCGATGAAGAAGACTACTTTATCTTGTGGATGCTTTTCGAGATAGAGCGAGAGGTCTTCCTTCAGTTTGCTGGAATCGTATGTATCGATACGTTCCTGCGCTATCTTCTCAGTATCCTTAAAATCTTCCTCACCCATAATGGCTATCATCGCCTTACGGAACACACGCATCGTGTTCATCATATTACGGCGCAAGTCAGTCCACTTCTTGCCACCATTCTGTTCCTCCACTTTCTGCAAGAAATCCTCATACTGGTCGTTGAGTAAAAGATGATACTCCATCAAGCCAATCCAGTTGTTCATCAGTCCTAATGAGAGCAAGAACTGGCTCATCGCCATATAGGCAATGCCATGCTTGTTATCGACCTTGGCTGAGTCGAAAAGCACCACTTGATATTTCGACTTGTCAAGAGAAGAAATCTGATTTTTGATGAAAGCCTCATTGTTAAGTCCCACAAGTTTGTGCATGAATCGCTCACGGAAAGGAGTGCCTTGTATCGCTGGGTTCTCTATCAGAAAGCCCAACATCTTGGCAAAATATGACTTTCCTGAGCCATAAAAACCACTGAGCCAGACTCCGGACTCCTTCATATCGGAGCAGAATTTATCCAAAAAGTCTGACAGGTGACCTGCCAGACTCTCCGTAAGGATGAAGCCTTCCAGCTCCTCCTTGATTTCGTCCTCACTCTGCGAGTTGAGGTCAATTACGTTTTTAATGTCATTGTCCAACTGGATTGACAATATATCTTTGATTTTCATTATTATCTCTGTTTTATTAGTTGTTTTCAATATGAGTTGTCGATATCATCTGATGACGATGCACCGATACTTAGAGGCAGGTTGCTTACCCAAGAACCTGATTTGCTCCCCCTCGATGGTGGCGGGGTAAAAGACAACCAAAGGAATACGAGATTTCATGACCACTTGATGCTCCATGATATTGATATTGGAGAAATTCATGCCATAAAGCACACCCGTATGTAACAAGACAGGAATCTTGCCTTGCGAGAACACAGTTTGTATCTGTTCTATCACTGTATGGAAGAAAGTACCCTCATCATAGTTTTGACTAAAGAATACTTCCTCGCCAAACTGCTGGTAGCATTCCTCGAAGTTCTCCATCCCCATATCGGTGATAAATTGACAGAACACATTGCGCAGGTCGATGAAGGCATACTGTGCCTCCGTCAAGACCTTCTGAGCCTTGGCTATATAAGCCTCCTCATCCTTAGGTGGATAGACAAAGAGGATGCTCTTGCCTCCATTGCACTTGCCTGCAATCTTCACGATGTCTTCTTTCAACGTGGCTGCAAGCTCACCAAATAGGCGATTGTGCTCTATATCGAATGTTTGAGTCATAGTCATATCAGCATTAAACAATTGAATTAACTTTCCCTTCGGCCGTTGACCGTTGGTTCTTCGTTCTTAACTCTTCACTTCTATAACAACCTCTTCTCCCACTTGGCTCATGTTCCAATGCGGTACATATTCCACTCGCTTCAATTTGCTAATCAATGAGGCCTTGTCATAAAAGCTAAAAACCATCATCGGATTGTCCAATGTCCTTTGATCGGGATAAACCGTCATCGCCATCTTGATGAAGTAAGCAAACAAGGAAGACGTAATCGGTGGATACAAGATTTGCTTCTTGATGGCTCCATCGGCAAGATTCAACTTCTTGAGAATGGTAAGATACTTGGAAGCGCAAATCTTCAAGGTTGCCTCTGACCAAGTGAACTCGCCCGGTTCCGTCTCCTTGATGTGATGGAGAAGTGCCAATACGTCGATGGCAGAAAGTGTGGCTCGTCCTTGATATACAGCCTTCATCAGCACCTCTTCGGAGATGCAATGGAAAAGTGGGTTGGCGTATACCATCTGCCAATAGAGCACTATCAACTTCTCCTCAAAGGAGAATTCTTTTGAAGACAGGGCTTCCAAGAACAACCTGCGATGCGCATCGTTGGCAAACTGCAAGATGGCAGTCTTGATGGCAGCCAAGAATCGGGAGAAGGTCTTGTGGGTTCTAAAGGAAAAGCTCCCTTGTCCTTCTGGCGCACAACCACTGTATTCGCAGATGAAATCAATCATCGACGAATAATTAGGAATGCTCCCCAGCACATTGACACTTGAATCATATTTTGTTGCCATCGCTTATATTTCCATTTTTAACCTTAATTCCGCAACACTATTAAAAAATAAACTTTTTAAGTACCTGAGCAACAAAAGTTCTTGCTTTGGCAAACGGCAGAGCCGATTACTTAGACTAGCCAAGCGGCAAAACCGAGCGGCCCAGGATTTTGCCATGTCGGAATTTTCACTTATCTTAGTGCTGCAAAAAGAAAACAAGAGAATCCGACGATAGACATGGCAAAAATACAAATTAAATCTGAGACACACACTCCTTTTAGAGGAATATTCTCGGGTCATGGAGCAATTCTCTCATGAGTATGATACAGCGTATTGTCTCATGGCGCATTATGGGGCAGAGGTAATACTTGTCCATGATGATGGCGATATTGGAAAATGTATACAGGAATGCCTTAATACAGCTGTCAGGATGCAGGAAGAGAATCCGGATGTATATATTCCGCAGCAGTTTGAGAACCCGGCTAATCCGTTAGTCCATAAGTACCATACAGGCGTTGAGATACTCGAACAGATGGGAAGACCGATTCATGGCTTCTGTGCAGGAATTGGAACCGGTGGAACGATAAGTGGGATAGGTGAAGTGCTTAAGGCACTGAATCCGGACATTGAGATATGGGCTGTAGAACCTGAGAATGCCGCTATTCTTGCCGGGGGCAACATTGGAACACATCTTCAGATGGGCATTGGTGACGGACTTATACCAGGCAACCTCAATATGGATATATACAGCAATATATTCATTGTAACAGATGAAGAGGCACTGCAGTCAGCTAAGGATCTTGCACGTAAGGAGGGTATTATGTGTGGAATCTCTAGCGGAACCAATGTATTTGCAGCGATTAAGCTGGCTAAGAAGCTTGGTAAGGGTAAGACGGTTGTAACAGTGCTTCCTGATACTGCCGAAAGATATTTCAGCACACCATTATTTGATGATTGATAATATAATTAAGGAG
>OQVQ01000400.1_pt1 | contig 20824 bp, 10 predicted proteins | sample 1691491 | NCBI WGS metagenome assembly OQVQ01 (sample SAMN03418252, study PRJEB22391) | human gut metagenome | biome: human-gut; feature: organic feature; material: feces | host: Homo sapiens | place: Tanzania | collected 2013-01
CGATACCATAGAGCGCTACACGACGGTAGTCACCTACGATACGTCCACGACCGTATGTATCAGGAAGACCAGTAAGGATATGGTTATGGCGCACGAGTTTCATCTCTGGAGTATAAGCATCAAACACGCCGTCGTTGTGAGTTTTGCAATACTTGTGGAAAATCTCATGAAGCTTCTCTGATGGCTGGTAGCCGTATGTAGTACAAGCCTGCTCTGCCATCTTGATACCACCGTATGGCATGAAGGCACGCTTCAAAGGCTTGTCGGTCTGCAAACCAACAACCTTCTCCAACTCTTTAGTACCCTCGCCGATATAAGCGGCACCATAAGCTGTCAATCCTGAAACCACCTCGGTCTCCATATCGAGCACACCACCCTTGGCACGCTCCTCTTTCTGGAGTTCCTTCAACATTCCCCAAAGGGTATTGGTAGCCTGAGTAGGTTCTGCCAGGAACGACTCATCGCCGTCGTAGCTAGTGTAGTTGTTCTGAACGAAGTCACGAAGATTCACTTCACTCTGCCACTGGTTTCCCTTGAAACCTCTCCATTCTGTTTTCATCATTTTGATATCCTTAATAAGTTAATAATTAATTATATATTTTGTACACACTGTTTCCTGTTATCAGCTGAATCCTTATACCTTGTTATATATTATATAAAATCCGGCTATCGATAATTTCGATGCAAAGGTACTACAAAAAAACGAAAACAGAGAAGAAAACCCGATTATTTTCTTCTCTGTCCCCTAAAATCCTCATTATTGGGTATATCTTTTGCACAATTCAATATGATTGTGCAATTTCAACTTTTCATTTTGCAGAATGACCATCATTATATCTGCACGAAAGTGGTAATGCTGCGCGGAGCAAGTTGAGTTGTTTCGTGACATACGCCTACAGGAGCCAAACTTTCAGCCGACACGTCACTGGTACGATACATTTGCCAGGTTTTCTCTTCCTGATTATCGAGTCCGATAGCAACCATTCTGGTCTCTTCTCCATAGTTGATAGCCACAATCACCCATTTACCATCCGTATTCCGGAAAGCAGAAATCATCACGCCAGTAGGATTGGTACTTCCCTCCTCTACCCTTTTGCCATCAGCAGCATAAGCTGCAATGTCGTATCTGCGGGCACCGGGGCGAATGAAACGGGAATAATTACCTATCGCCCATAACAGTTTTGAATCAACTGCCCATCCCCTTTTCCAACCATCATTGCTATAAATTCGGATCAGACCATCACGGTAATCACTGCCTGCAGCTCGCCACCAACTCCAACTCTCGGCATTGGCATACACAAGATCATGGTGCAAGGTACGCGCCACGTAGAGCGCAGTCTTCATACTATAATCATATCCATTGCCGCCACCAATCTCTTCATCATTGCCCATAATGCATAGTTCGGTTTGCCAGAAACGAATGCCTTTCTGCCGGCATGCCTCACGCAGCTTCATACGAATATCCTTGAGCATGGAAAGAGGAGTGTTGGTCCAATAGCTGTGGCCTGCTATGAGTTTAGGCAGCTGTCTTACATTGCCCAGATAGGTATGAGTACTATCCTTGGTAAAGAAAGAATTGATTTCATAGCCTCGCTGCCAGTCTGTCATGTGGGTACCCAGCAAACAGCGGTAGTCGCTCGCCTCATTGATGATTATCTCTGTATTGAGGCAATTCTTCACCAATGCCTTGCTCACTTCCCTTGCCAGTCTAGCCACCTCTCTGTTAGTAGCGGGACTGCCTTCCTGCTTTGGTCCCAACCAGTTCCAATGTCCATCGGGTTCATTCACCGGACTGATATAGTCAAAATGAATACCATCATGCTCTTCTAACCCTTTGAGTGAAGTAGCGATGAATTTACCAAATTTACCATAGCAGTCGTCCTTGAGATTGATGGTACCGCCACGTCCGGTATTGGTGGCAAGTCCATTCTTCGTATAATAAACAGGTGCAGAATTGCAGAAGGCAAGGAAATAAGGAACTCCCCTCTGCTTGGCCAGCTGCAGGAACTTTCGCTGTCCAGCCTGTCTGCTCCAATCGTATGAACCATCCTGTCTGAGGAAACATTGCGTGCGTGTGCCCTGATTGATTTGAGAAGCATCTCCCTGTTCTTCACTACCGGCACCCAGATTGAATCGCCAGATAGATAGTCCGATGCCCTTCGGTTTGCCTTGAGCATCATTCTCTGTAGAGAAAAGCCAGTCGGCAATCTGCTCCTGCTGTTTTTCTGGCCATAATCCAAGAAACTGCATACTCCAGGCATCACTCGCACCAAAATGCCATACTTGCTGTTCGGGCGATTGAGTGAGCACTTGAAAACGAATGGGAGTACCATTCGCATTGGCTGCGAACAGTACTCCTGAAATAAACAATATTAATTTACCCTTCATTGGATAACCTTTTTAAGTATTGTAATATACTCGCCTTATTCTCCATAAGCATAGAACTCAGCGATAGATACGTGAGGTGAACGATAAGATTCTGTTACCATCAGCTTCACGTAACGCCCCTTGGTAGTTGTTACCTTGAAAATCTGGTCTTCCTGAATCTTCGACATATTGCAGGTACCAACAAATGTCCAGCCTGCACCATCATTGCTGGTATAAACTTCTACAGTCTTGGTATCACGATAATCTTCACCTGCCGCACGCTGGCGCAAAGAAACATGGTCGATACTGTATTCTGCCTTCATATCAATGATGATATTGTCAGGAAGAGCATATGTGCCACCATTCCACTGTGAATGCCAAGTAGAGTTGACATTGCCATCAAGCATTTTATCTACAGTGCATCCATCCGACTTGTTCTCTGTATCAGCAGTAGCAGTCCATCCTGTACGATCAAGTTTATTACCCATGACACGTACAACGATAGGCATTACATTGCTGGCAGAAAGCTTAAACTCAGAAACCTCTGTCACGGCAACAGGCAAGATATAATCACCTGCAGGCAATGTTGAAGCCTTTACCTTGATGCTAGCCAAGACATCGTTAGAACCACTATTCAGTTTTACGCCAGCAGGCATCTCATAATAGTCGGCTGGAAGCAATTCATAGCTTGTGCCATTCTTCTTGTTGTAAGTATTGATGTAGCTTTCGTCAATGCCAAGCTTACATTCTATATCCCATTTATTATCTGTATCGATGCCTAGAGAAAGCTTCTCTGTATAGTCGGCAGCCTTTGCCTTTTCAATAACTTTTGCATCTGGAGTGGCAGATACGAAACCGATGGTTGGAGAAATCACATTGTCAACTACAACGAAATACTCGCAGGAATTGGCATTTACAGAATCGTTCTGACTTTCCATCTTCAAAGGAATCACCCATTTTACCTCAGCGTTAGCTGCAATCTGCTCCTTCACCTTCTGAGGATGGATGGCAAGCTGAATCTTCTTATAACGGTCGCTGCTGGAGAACTCGATGTTAGTATTGTCGAGTGCATAGCAGTCGGCTGGCAGCTGCTTGTAATTGATACCATCAGCCTGAGAATACTCAGAATCCAGTTCCTCGTCGGTCAATGTACGGATTTTGACATTGGCTGTAAGCGTAGGATCGCTTCCCAACTTCTGGATAGTGATGCTGGTAACATCGTCATCTTCGACGTCGAGCAATGTTTTGGTGTGCTTGCCACTGTCCTTGATGAGCATAACCTTATGATACTCACTTGGAACAAGCTTATCCAAAGTATAGTCGGAGTCGGTACAGCCTGTCATGGCAAAGAGTGCGACTGCGGCATATAAAATATATTTTTTCATCTTGATAAATCTTTTTAATTATTTTACCTCATCCCCAATGATTAGTAACCAGGAGCCTGTACTACCTGAGGATTGCTATACAATTCGTCCATACCCGTACGGGTCCAGATTGGCAAGAGGTATGAACGGTCGTTCCACTTGAATGGCTGGTCAATCATCGTTGGCTGGTTGAACTCCTCGAAGCTTGGATTGATGGTCAAGCCGTTCAAGCCATAGCGGGTACCTGCCTTCAACATCTTTGGAGCGATGCACCAGCGACGCAAATCGTAGTAGCGATGACCTTCCTCATACAACTCAACGAAGCGCTCGTTTCTGATCCAATCGGTGAGTGACATCTTGCTGTTGCAATCTGCCTCTGTAACATCAGGCAAACCGGCACGCTCTCTGATCTTGTTCAGATTATCAAGTGCCTTGGCTGTGTTGCCTACTGCTGCATAGCACTCTGCGAGATTCAGATAAAGCTCTGCCATACGAATCAATGGGCGACGGCAAGCAGATGCTGTGCGACTGCCACTGGATGTATATTTGATGTTTGGATCGATAAACTTGCGAGAGATGTAACCTGTACCCACGCAGTTACGGGAGTCTGTCACACGATAACCATTGGTATTGCTATTCTTGAAGTTCACCCAGAGAGGGTTGCCGTTGGTAATCTTCTGAGCATATTGGTCGCCATCGAAAACAATCCAGGCATAGAAACGTGCCTCACGGTTACCATTGAGCTTGATGATATCATTCTTTACATCTTCCTTATCAAGACCATTGGTTTCCAATGCTGGACTTGTCTTGCCCTCATAGAAACGAGAGTACCACTCATCCTTGGTAGGGAACTTAGGATCGTTCTCAGGGAGCAGACCATTCTCTGTATAGAAGTGCTGAACACTATAGAGAGTTGGACCTACAGATGCCCATCCACCAGTCCAGGAACCATCACTCTTCTTGATAACGCGGTTTGGCAGACGGCAGTCCATTGCCTCACCACCATTGGTGTACTCAGATTCGATACGGGTAGCCCAGATAAGCTCCTTGTTATCAGCCTCTGTGCTGTGAGCCATATACTGGAACATGCGCACGCGCTCCTTGAAGAGATTGTTGGCGTCATTGTTTGCCTCCTTACCAGGAACGAAAGGCAAGCCGAGCTGGTCACGGTCTGCCATCTTGTTGGCTGCAGCAATGTCGAAGAGTTCATATCCTGCACTCTGAGCTGCAGTCATAGCTTCCTCGCAAGCGGTAAGTGCACGCTGCCACTTCTGTGGATCATACTCCTTGCTGACGAGTTCCTGACCGTAACCCTCTGTCTCATAATTCTTGTTCTTCCAGTTCTTGTTGAAGAAAGAACCATTCCACAATGGGCTGGCTGCATAGAGCAATACTCTTGCCTTCAGACACTTGGCAATGACAGATGTTGCACGGCCCAACTCATCGGTAGGACGGGTTGCTGGCAAAACCTTAGCAGACTCATCAAGCAGACCTACGATATAGTTCACACAGTAGTCGAAGTGAGAACGACCCGGAATCTGACCGTTGGTAATATTAGGGTCAACCAACTTATCAATGATAGGACAAGGACCGAATGCCTGCAATACACGGAAGTGATAGTAAGCGTCGAGGAACTTAGCCTCAGCACGATACTGGTTCTTGTCATCCTCGGTAACACCCGATGGACTCAACTTATCGAGCAGGTCTTCAAAACGGTGTACATAGCCCAACCAGTTGTAGCTAGGAGTCCAGATGTTCACGTCATCACCACCCCATGAGTTATAGTAGGCAGGAGAAAGTGTTCCCCATGCCATCTGCTGTGCATAGTTGTTGAATGGTTTTGGCTGTGCAATCTCGTCAGCACTCTGTTCAAACTGCTTGTGATCGTAAGGATTACTACGAGGCACGTATCCATAGCAAGTATAGAGGAAGTTGAGTGTTGCAGACTCATCCTTCATCGTATCGTCGAAGTCGGCTTGCTCTGGTGGTATCACATCAAGATAATTACAAGATGTGAGTAAGCATACTGGCAATGCAAGCGCAGTAGCTATTCGGGTTATTTTATTCTTGAATTTCATTTTTGTTTCTTTTTAAAAGTTACAGACTCTTACAGTCTTACCTGTACGCCGAAGTTGAATGTGCGCTGCAATGGATAAGCATTCCATGAGAGCTCAGGATCCCAAAGCTTGAATGGGCTGAACACGGCAATGTTGTCACCACTGAAGTAAACGCGGCAGTACTTAAAGTTATATCCCAACTCCAAGGTCTTGAATCTGAGGAAGTTTCCGTTTCTTACCCAGTATGAACTTGGCTGTACGTTGTTAGAGATATCTGCCTCGGTAACACCCAGACGTGGATACTTGGCATCCGGATTAGGATTATCGATGCACCAGTGCTCATCAGCAATCCACTGCATCATGTTTCGAGGCAAGGTACCATTGGTGATACCATCACCACCCTGAGCAAGGAATGGAGCATAACCACTGTTGATCATGATCTTGCGCTTGGCAGAACCATTGAAGAACACACCGAAGTCCCACTTCTTATACTGCATGTTGAATCCGAAACCATACTGAATACGAGGTGTACCATTATATGGAGAGAGTAATACCTTATCTTCTGTGGTTATCTTGCCATCACCATTGATATCACGATACTTGATATCACCAGGACGGATGTTGGAACCCAACTGACTCTGGTCTGCCCAATTGTCGATTTCTTCCTGACTCTCGAAGAGCCCCTCTGCCACATAACCAGTCAAGGTGTTCAATGGCTTGCCTGTCTTGGTCTGCCATACGTATGGATAGTTTGGCTCATCTACATAATCATAACGGTTCTGGTTGTAGGTGAAGTTGGCACGAACATCAAAGTTCAAGTCCTTGCTGAAACGCTTGTTCCAGTTCAAAGACAACTCAACACCCTGGTTTGTTACTTTACCGATATTACTCCAAGGTATTGATCCCCAGTAACCTAACATAGTTGACCAAGAAGAACGACCCATCAGGATACGGTCGCGTACATCGTGGAAGTAATCGAAGGTTACATTGAGCTGGTTGAAGAGCTTCATATCCACACCCACGTCGAACTTTCTAACATGCTCCCATCCGGCATTGGAAATAGCCAAAGTCCAGAAAGCAGGACCCTTACGGCTGATTTCATTGGTAGGAAGACCTGTCCAGAAAGAGTGTCCACTACCGATACCTATGCTGTTCTGATAGAGGAAGTGAGGAGCACTGCCATTAAACTGGTCGCTACCTACCAGACCGTATGATGCACGAAGCTTGAGGAAGTTGACATACTTTTCGAGAGGCTTCCAGAATTTCTCAGAACTTACTACCCATCCGAGAGATGCTGCAGGGAAGAACTCGAAACGGTCACCCTTAGCCAGACGCTCAGAACCATTGTAACCGAAGTTGAACTCCAGGAGATACTTGTTGGCATAATCATAAGTCAGACGACCAGAAATACCCTGGTTACGGTTTGGCAAGACATCACTTCTGTACTCACGCATCATATACATAGCCATGGCAGAGAGGTTGTGCTGGCCGAAACTACGCTTCCAGTCGAGTCGTGCATCGAAATAGAAGGTCTGGTCGCTGCTCTTGCTGTTACCACTCTGTGAGATATAGTCAGAACCCTTCTGGAGGAGTTCTGTCTCGAAGGTACCAGTCTCCTTATTATATGAATTAGCCTTCACACGATACAGATACTGCTTGTCGAGATAGCGGTTGTATGTTGCGCTAGACCAGTTTTTGAAGTTTACCAGTACGTGAGCCTTCAATCCCTTGGTTATGAATCCCAGATCCTGATGCAGGTTGAGTGAAGTATTCAAGGTATTGTAGTTGGTCTCTTTGTAAGAACTCAACATATAAGCGTATGGGTTGACACCATAAGTACCTGTTGCAATTTCCTCGTTACCAAAACGGATGGTCTTGCCATCTCCTTCCTCTGATGGGAAATAAGCAGGGAAAGCCACTGGGTTGGTACGCATCACCTGTTTATAGAGGTCAGAAACCGAGTAGTTAGGACCCTTCTCGTTACCAATCTGCGCCATCATTCTCAATTCGGCTGTAGTGGTATTGGTAATCTTATACGAGATGTTGTTCTGGAAATTATACTCCCAATGGTTGAAGTTGCTATCATAATAGTAGTTCTTAGGAGCATTAATCAAACCGGTATCATGGTTCGCCTGCAAACTCATATAATAAGTTACGCGGGAACCACCACCCTGGATATTCACATTGGCACGCTCGTTGAAGTTGCCACTCTTGAAGAGCATATCATACCAGTCAACGTTTGGATATGCGTATGGATCTACATTATTGGCTGTATTTTCAATCTGCTCCTGTGAATAGCGAGGAGTAAAGTTGCCATCAGTACGTGCTGCCTGTGCCTCGTTGTAGAGTTTCATATAGGTTACACCATCCACGAAGTCCATCTTTCTCATTGGGCGGTTGTAAGAAGCCTCCATTGTTACATTGATACGGGCCTTGCTGTTCTCCTCACCACTCTTGGTAGTGATGAGCATCACACCGTTGGCACCACGGTTACCGTAGATGGCGGTTGCAGATGCGTCCTTCAATACAGAGAAACTTTCGATACTCTCTGATGGAATACGGTTCAAATCACTTGCTGAGATTTCCACACCATCCAGGAGAATCAATGGGGTTGCCACGCCACCGAAGGTATTGATACCACGAATGTAGAACGAAGAGGCTGAGCCAGGCTCACCACTTGTAGCACTCGACATCACACCGGCAAGCTTACCAGCCAGACCATTGGTAAGTGATGAAGATGGGGTCTTCAGCAATGTACCCTTTACGGTAGCAATGGAACCGGTGATAGATACTTTCTTGGAAGTACCGGCACCCACAACAACTACTTCATCGAGCTGCTGATCATTTGGCTTCATATTGATATGGATGACACCTAAGTCACCTACCATTACGGTCTGATCTTTATAACCGAGATAAGACACCAATAATTCTGTCTTGTTGGTTACATCGATGGTGAAATGACCATCAAGATCGGTGACCACTCCTGTATTACCGTTCTTGATTCTGACGGTAACACCAATAAGAGGTTCTCCACTAGATGCATCAACGACGGTACCCGTCAATTGACGTGTTTGTGAACTCTTCTGTTGCTGGATGCTCATTGCATCATCCTTTGCCAAATAGCTGCTTGCCAAAACTGGGGTAGCCGAAAAAGACATTCCCAAAGCGAGTGCTATGACTGCGCAAGGTTCTTTTTTACTTCTCATTATTTAAAATAGGTTATTAAACATTCAAAATGTTCAGTTTAACTTTTATCGTTGCTTATTTTTGTTATTGCTTATTCAATTTTTATTAGCATTGTCTTCCGACGCTGCAAAATTAGTGAATATGGGTATGATTTTGCTTGAAAAATCAATCAAAATGGGGGTATAAATCATTCAAAGACCGATTTGTGATGCAGACTTTCACGCTTTTTTATTATCTTTGCACCAGTTTTTTAAAAACATCTGGATTAAACAACAATATCTTATGAAGAAACTATTTCTTTCTTTCGTGGTAGTATTACTTTCCTACCTACAAGTGCTATCTGCTAACTATAAGATTAGCAGTATCGGCATTGAGCAATCTTTATCCAACAACTTTGTCACAGACCTGACGATGGATAAATATGGGTTCCTGTGGGTTGCCACCGATGAGGGACTCAACCGATTCACCGGAAGCAAGTTTTTCACCTATTTATATATAAAGGGGAATAAGCAGAGCCTTTCCAGCAATGAGCTCAACTGCCTGCTCGATGACCCTAAAGAGCCAGTGATGTGGATTGGCACCAAGAACGATGGTCTGAATGCCTACAATTACCAGACCCAGGAGTTCAGGCATTACCTGCATGATGACAAAGACCCCTCCAGTCTTTCCACCAACGACATCACTTTTCTCTCCTCTTCAGATGATCACCACATCTGGGTTTCCACCTATTGGGCTGGCATCCAGCGTATGGACACCCAGACCGGAAAGTGCGTACACTATAGAAAGGAGAATACCAAGGGACTGATCGATAATCAGTTCTGGTGTGTACGCGAGTTAGGCAACGGACTGGTACTTGGCGGTCATGTACAGAAAGGTCTTTCCGTGATAGATACCAAGAATCGCTCTGCCCGGAATTTCCAGCATTCCGCCAGCAATCCATCTTCCATTTCCGGTAATGAAGTAAGTACGATTTATCAGGATAGCAATGGAGTTATCTGGGTAGGCACGGAGCATGGACTGGATATCTTCAATATCGCCACCCAGGCTTTCATCCACGTCGGAACAGATGTGATTCGTGGACATCGTGTATTTGACATCCAAGAGATGAGTGACGGCAAAATCTGGGTAGGTACCGAGCATTTGGGAATAGTGGTGATAGATTCCCAATTCAATTTCTTCAATGCCGGCACCAATATGAACGTCACCGTGATAGGCAAGGGCAACAACGACTATACCCTTACCGGAGATAACGTTTTCCGTCTTTGCGGCGATGCCTATCACAACGTCTGGGTTTCTGTATTGGGAAGAGGTCTGAATTTCCTGACTTCCTATCTGCCTCCATTCATGCAGCTCCGTTATGGTCCGCTGATGCTCGAAAATCAGCTGACAGAACATTCCGTGCAGAGTCTCTCCTTCGACCAGACCGGCAATCTCTGGATAGGAACGGACGGTGAGGGCATCAACGTATTCTCTCCTGAGATGAAGCGCATAGCAACCTACTCTCAGGAAGTAGATAGATCGGTGTCAGCTCTCCATTGCGACAAACAGGGCAATATGTGGATAGGATGCTATCCTGGCGCTGCCTATGTAAAGAAGAAGAATGGAGGCTTCCAAAAACTTGACCTGCAAGGTATGCAGGAAATCAACACCTTTTTCGAAAATGACAATGAGATGTGGATTGGTACCAATTACGGTATCTGTATCGTAGATAAAGGAAACCTGCGCCTGAAACAGTGCCTCCAGCAGAGCAGCAAACTGGTAAGAAGCATCGTAAAAGATAAGCTGGGCAGATACTGGGTAGGATATTACGATGTAGGCATCAAGGTCTTATCCCCTCAATTGAAAGAAGTGGCTTCTTTTTATATGGATGAGAAAAAGAACTCTCTGATTCCTTCCAACTGTATCAATCAGCTATTCGTGGATGATGAAGGAAATATCTTGGCAGCAACCAACAATGGACTGGTACGTTTTAACATCAATGACCTCAAGCATTCCAAAGTATATGATGAGGCCGATGGATTAAAGAATGCCCATATCAGCTCCATTACCGAAGATGATAACCACAATATCTGGCTAAGTACATTTTCGGGCATCAGCTGCTGGTCGCATAAGACTGGGAAGATAACCAATTTCTCTCAGAAGCTGAATGTGGTTCAGGCAAATTTCAACTGGGCTGCCATCACAAGGAATGCAAAGGGGGATATTTTCTTCGGATCTACAGAAGGCGTATGCTACTTCAGACCGAAGAGACTACTCAATCCCGAAACTCCCCCGGCACCTTATATCTCATCCATAGATTTGATAAGGAGTGAGGACTTGCCAGACTGTATGATCAATACCATCATGCAGAAGGAAGTAGAGATGGATTATGACGACAACTCATTCAAAGTGAACTTCAATGTACACAATTATGCCGTCAACCCATATATTGAATATGGTTACCAGTTGGAGGGACTTCAGGATGAATGGATTTCTGCCGAGCAGAGTTCCGTAACCTTCCATAATCTTCCATACGGTCACTATCGACTGAAGGTTCGCTCCCGCATCTGCTACGGCAAATGGTCGGATGAGATTGCCGAACTCGACATCATCATCCGTCCTCCTTTCTGGCTGTCGTGGTGGGCAAAGCTACTGTATCTTCTGATGATCACAGCCCTGGCATGGATGGGACATCGGGTATATAGACGCCATCTCCGTCTCTCCTACCTCCTGAAGGCAGAGAAGATCAATCATGAGAAGGAACTGGAACTGAATCAAGAACGTATGCATTTCTATACCAACATCACCCACGAATTGCGTACCCCGCTCACCCTGATCGTTGGTCCTCTCGAAGACTTGTCACATTCTTCTGACGTACCAGCCAAAATCAAGCATAAGCTGGCTATGATTCACCAGAGTGCCGTGCGCTTGAACAACCTGATCACTCAGATCCTGGATTTCAGAAAGACAGAAGACAAGAAACTGAAGTTACGGGTAGAACAGGGCAACCTGGTCAATACGGTACAAGAAGTCTATTTGAAGTACGAGGAACTGTCGCGCAACCCTATGGTAAGCTTCAGATTCATTGCCCCAGACAATGCCATCAATATGTACTACGACAAGGAAATCGTGGGCACCATCGTAGATAATCTGATGTCGAATGCCATCAAATATACCGAAAAGGGCAACATCGAAATACGTGTGGAGCGCCGACGTACGGAGCACCATCATCTGGTGGATATCATCGTAAGCGATACGGGCCATGGCATCTCTGCCGAAGCTTTGCCGCACATCTTCGAGCGTTACTATCAGGAGAATGGTGCCCATCAGGCTTCAGGTACAGGCATCGGACTCTCACTGGTCAAGAATCTGGTGACGGTTCATCAGGGCGAAATCGATGTCAAGAGCTCGCTGGAACAAGGTACCATCTTCACCTTCACCCTCGATGAAGACCAGATTTATGCCGATGCTATCCACCGCGGCAACGAACATACGGTTCTGGAGCAGGAATCTGATTCTGAAGAAACAATGGATGAAGAAAATGCAGAAAACAGCCAGAAGCCTGTGCTGCTCGCAGTAGAGGACAACAAGGATATCCTGAGCTATATAGCAGAATCATTTGATGAAGAATATGAAGTGGTTACTGCCATGGATGGCCGTCAAGGATTGGCGAAGGCATTAGACCGGATACCGGATGTAATCATTTCCGATATCATGATGCCGAATATGGATGGCAACGAACTCTGCCGTACACTCAAGAAAGATGTACGCACCTGCCATATTCCTATCATCCTGCTCACGGCAAAGGATTCGCTCAGAGACAAGGAGGAAGGTTATGATGCAGGCGCAGACTCCTACATCACCAAGCCATTCACCATTGCCCTTCTGAAGAGCAGAATCCAGAATATCTTCATGCAGCGAAGAAGATTGCTGGAGAACATCAACGAGACGAAGACTACTGATTTCTCTGAAAAGAAAAACCAGTTGAGGGAATCTCTCAACAAAATGGACCAGGAGTTCTTCGACAAGCTGAACAAGGTGATAGAAGAAAACCTGAGCGGTGATGTGGATGTGAATATGCTTGCCGACAAGTTGGCGGTCAGTGTGAGTACACTCTATCGCAAGATGAAGGCGCTTACCGGAATCTCCACCGTAGAGTATATCAGAAAATACAAGATGCAATACGCAGAACGCCTTCTCCTGGAAGGAAGATACACCATCAACGAAATCTCTTTCATGGTGGGAATGAATAGCGTAGCCTACTTCCGTCGCTGCTTCAAAGCGGAATTTGGTGAAACTCCATCCGACTATCTGAAACGTTTGAAGAATGAATAAGATGAATAGATAATTTCAGAGAAATGACCTTGAAAAGGACTTTTTCTCTGAAATTATCTGTTTTTTTATTGTTTTTGTCGAATAATCCTCTTTATTGATTGATTTTTACTCCTATCTCACAAAGAAAAGGCCTACCTTTGCAACATATTTTTTAAATCAGATTTTGATAAAACAAACAAAGACAACATAATGACAGTATCAACTTCAATCAAGACATTAGCCTTTGCCTCACTATTGGCACTGGCACCAGCTCAGATGATGGCGGCACAGAAAGGTGGCACCTTCACTACTGGCGACAAGACTTTCCTTCTCAATGGCAAACCTTTCGTGGTAAAGGCTGCCGAGTTACACTATCCTCGTATTCCTCGCGCCTACTGGGAGCATCGCATCAAGATGTGCAAGGCTCTGGGCATGAATACCGTCTGCCTTTACGTGTTCTGGAACATCCACGAGCAGCAGGAAGGCAAGTTCGACTTCACCGGCAATAACGATGTGGCAGCTTTCTGCCGACTGGCTCAGAAGAACGGCATGTATGTCATCGTACGTCCGGGTCCATACGTTTGTGCAGAATGGGAAATGGGCGGTCTGCCTTGGTGGCTCTTGAAGAAGAAGGACATCCGGCTTCGTGAGCAGGATCCTTACTTCATGCAGCGTGTAGAAATATTCGAAAAGGAAGTGGGCAAGCAGCTGGCTCCACTCACCATCCAGAATGGTGGTCCTATCATCATGGTTCAGGTGGAGAACGAATATGGTTCTTACGGTAAGAACAAGCCATACGTAAGCGCCATCCGCGACATCGTTCGCAAGAGTGGATTTGATAAGGTGAGCCTCTTCCAGTGCGACTGGTCATCCAACTTCCTGAACAATGGTCTCGATGACCTGACCTGGACCATGAACTTCGGTACAGGTGCCAACATCGACAACCAGTTTAAGCGTCTGGGCGAGGTTCGTCCTAATGCCCCAAAGATGTGCTCTGAGTTCTGGAGCGGCTGGTTCGACAAGTGGGGAGCTCGCCACGAGACCCGTCCTGCCAAGGATATGGTAGAAGGAATGGACGAGATGCTGAGCAAAGGCATCAGCTTCTCTCTCTATATGACCCACGGCGGAACCAGCTTCGGCCATTGGGCAGGTGCCAACTCTCCTGGTTTCCAACCAGACGTAACCAGCTACGATTACGATGCCCCTATCAATGAATGGGGATTGGCTACTCCTAAGTTCTACGAACTGCAGAAGATGATGGCGAAATACAACGACGGCAAGAAGTTGCCAGCCGTGCCTAAGGCTCCGATGCAAATCATCAAGGTGCCTGAGTTCAAGTTTACCGAGTACAAGCCTCTGAGCTACGGTATCGCAAAAGAAAAGGAAAGCAACGCTCCATTGAGCTTCGAGGATATGGATATGGGATGGGGTACCATGGTTTATGAAACCCAGGTTCCTGCCATCGAAGGTATATCAACCCTCACCGGTGAGTTCCACGACTTTGCTCAGGTATATGTGAACGGAAAGTATGTTGGCAAGATTGACCGTGTGAAGAACGAGAAATCCATCGAATTGCCAGCCATGCCACAGGGTGCCCAGCTCACTATCGTGGTAGAAGGTATGGGACGAATCAACTTCGGCCGTGCCATCAAGGACTACAAGGGTATCATCGGCAACGTAACCCTCACTACTCAGAAGGAGGATTGCGAACTTGCCCTCACCCCTACCCGATGGAACAACAGCACCATCACTGATGACTACCAGACGGCAGTGAAGGCACTCGCCATGCCATCTAACAAGATGCGCGGTCTGCAGACCAAGGCGGGTTACTACCGTGGATACTTCAATATTAATAAGGTGGGCGACACCTTTATCAATATGGAAGCCTTCGGCAAGGGTCAGGTTTACGTGAATGGTCATGCCCTCGGCAGATTCTGGCAGATTGGTCCTCAGCAGACCCTGTATCTCCCAGGTTGCTGGTTGAAGAAGGGAAAGAACGAGGTCATCGTGCTCGATGTAGTAGGTCCTAAGGGCGAAGCAGGCAAACCAGGCTCCAACGTGGCTCCTACCGCTTTCTGCCAGGATCATCCGGAGCTCGACAAGCTGAACCTCGAAAAGAGCAACAAGCACAACGAGCCGGGTCATCGCATGGATCTGAATTCTGAGACCCCAGTATTGAAGGGTGAGTTCAAGGCTGGCAACGGCTGGCAGACCATCAAGCTCGACAAGCCTGTAACGGGTCGCTACTTCGCCATCCTGGCAGAAAGCAGCCAGAGCGGCGACAGCCAGATTGCCATCGCCGAGGTTTATCTCCAGGATGCACAAGGCAACCGCATTGACCGCAACAACTGGGTAGCCTTCTATGCCGACAGCGAGAAGGGCAACTCTACACTCGACAAGATGTTCGACCTACAGGAGAGCACATACTGGCAGACCGAAAAGGGTGCCAACTTCCCACACCTCGGCATCGTGGATATGGGCAAGAAGGTTACCATCTCAGCCTTCGAGTATTTGCCACGTGCCGAACAGGGCGCTCCTGGCAGCGTAAAGGCATTCAAGCTCTATGTAAAGAAATAAACGAAAAGAGGGAGACGGAAAGTCTTCCTCTTTTTTTATTTTGTTTTTTTATACATTATTATTCTAATATATGAATACTTTTCCGTACCTTTGCACCATAAAAACTATTTATTCTTATGTTGACAGATATTGAAATAGCTAAATCAGTAAAACTGCGCCCTATCAATGAGGTAGCTGCAGAACTTGGAATCCATGAAGACCAAGTAGAAAACTACGGCCGTTACATCGCTAAGATTACTACGGACAAAATTGACAGAAACAAGTTTAAGAACCATCATCTTATCCTAGTTACAGCTATCAGTCCTACCAAGGCTGGTAATGGTAAGACCACCGTATCAGTAGGTCTCGCCCTCGGTATGCAGCAGATTGGAAAGAAGGCAGTAGTAGCTCTGCGCGAACCTTCTCTCGGTCCTTGCTTCGGCATGAAGGGTGGTGCTGCCGGTGGCGGTTATGCACAGGTATTACCTATGGATAAGATCAACCTCCATTTCACTGGCGACTTCCATGCCATCACAGCAGCCAACAACATGATAGCAGCCCTGTTGGACAACTATCGTTTCCAGCACGAGGCAGAAGGTTTCAAACTGAAGAAAATACTTTGGCGCCGTGTCATGGACATCAACGACCGTGGCTTGAGACAGATTATCACGGGCTTAGGCGAAAAGAACGGCATAGAGACTCAGACAGGTTTCGACATCACTCCAGCCTCTGAGATCATGGCGATTATGTGCTTTGCGACAAGTTTGGACGACCTTCGCCGTCGCATAGACAATATTCTGCTCGGCATTACCGAGGACGACAAACCTTTCAGAGTGAAAGACATGGGCGTAGGCGGAAGTATTGTCGCCTTGCTGCTCGATGCTTTGAGTCCTAATCTGGTACAGACCACCGAGGGAACTCCGGCCTTTGTCCACTGTGGACCTTTCGCCAATATTGCTCATGGCTGCAACTCGGTAATGGCTACAGCTGCGGCACTCGAATATGGTGACTATGCGATTACTGAGGCCGGATTCGGTGCCGACTTAGGAGCGGAGAAGTTCTTCAATATCAAGTGCCGTAAAGCAGGTCTACAACCAGCGCTTACCGTAGTGGTTGTAACCTTGCAAGCTCTCAAAATGCATGGCGGTGTAGCTCTCGAAGACATCAAGAAGCCTAACATCCAGGGAATGGAGAATGGATACTGGAACCTCGACAAGCACGTGCGCAACATGCAAAGCTTCGGTCAGACTGTAGTGATTGCATTCAACAAGTTTGCTACGGATACAGATGAAGAGATAGAGGTACTTCGCAAGCATTGCGAGGAAATGGGCTGCGGCTTTGCCGTAAACAGCGCCTTTGCAGAAGGCGGCAAGGGAGCCATGAAACTGGCAGAACTGGTAGTGAAGACCATCGACGAGCGTCCTTCAGCCCCATTGCAGTTGACCTACAACGACGATGAGCCTGTCCTGCAAAAGATAGAGGACGTGGCATTCCGTCTGTATGGCGCAGGCAGCGTGACACTAAGCGAATCGGCCCAGGCCATGATCGAAGAGATCAAGAAGCTGGGTGTAGCCCACTTCCCTATCTGCATTGCTAAGACTCAGTATAGTTTCTCTACCGACGCCAAGGCTTATGGACCTACCGAGGGCTTCGAACTTCACGTAAGAGACATTACCCTGAACATGGGTGCCGAGATGATAGTAGTCATTGCAGGCCCTATCATGCGCATGCCCGGACTCCCCAAGTCACCACAAGCCGAGCGCATCGACGTGGTGAATGGCGAGATTACAGGCTTGTCATAAACAGCTTTTCATGAATGGCTGTCAGAAGAATCACTCGTCCTGATTCCGCATCGCTACCGAAGCGGCAAGACTGAACTCGCAGCCACAATACAACTGATTATAAAACTCATTGAGGCGCAGCAGCTCGCTGCGCCTTAATTGTAAACCACCTTTTCGCCAGTTCTGACTCCACCATTCCACGTCGGGACAGTCGCTCACAGCCACCATTCCCGCTGTATCTATCTGTCGGATGTTCTTCCAGCGCGAGGAAGCCAACGTAGTAGTAAGCCACTTGAAACCATGCGCCTGGGCATAGCAGGCTGCATGATGCAACCGATACTGGAAACACACCGAACAGCGTGATCCTCTTTCCGGCTCATTCTCCAGTCCGGCTATAGCCTTTTTCCAGTCAGCATGGTCGTACTCGTCTTCCACGTAGGGCACATCCTGCTGTTGCAGAAAGCGGATAAGCTCATGCTTTCGAATATCAAACTCCTGTTGAGGATAGATATTGGAATTGGAAAAATATACGGTAGGGCGTATACCGTTGCGCAACATACACTCCACGATGGCTGCCGAACAGGGAGCACAGCAGGCATGCAACAACACTGAATGCTCGTTGGCAGAAACGCCATCGGGCAAGGATATCTTCAAAAACTTATATTGATCTTCAGGTTGTATCTTCATTTTATTTATTTTTACGATTAATCCCTAAAAAGCATAAGCCATTTGGCTAAATGAAAGATGGAGTACAGTCTCACGACACCCTCCATCCATTTTTATATGCGAAAACTTCAGCAAAGGTACATTTTTTTTGATGAATAATCGCACTTGTTGTAGTTAAAGAATTTAAAGAAAGATAAGAAGTGGAAGAAATAGGGAAAGAATAAGAAACAAAGGAAGTAAGAGCCTGGCTGTTAACACCACTCCTACAAAACGCAACAAAGCCGCTGAAATTCAGCGGCTTTGTGTTGTTTGTTACCTATAGGCTTACTACCTATATACTAATGCTTGTTTGCTTTATCCGAAATTATCATACATGATACTTTCCTTGTCTACGCCGAGACTGTCGAGATAATCAGTAACAGTCTTGATCAGCATTGGAGGTCCGCAGAGATAGTACTCGCAATCCTCTGGTGCCTCGTGATCCTTCAAGTAGGTATCACGGATGCAGTTAACAGCAAATCCCTCGTAGTACTTCACGCCCTGAGCATCTGCCACTGGGTCCTTGCGGTCCAATGAAAGATGGAAGTGGAAGTTAGGGAATTCCTTCTCAAGCTCCCAGAAGTCCTCCAGGAAGAAAGCCTCACCCAACGCACGAGCTCCGTAGAAGAAGTGCAGCTCACGGTCGGTGGTGTGCAGGGTCTTGGTCATGTGCATAATCTGAGCACGCAATGGAGCCATACCGGCACCACCACCAATCCAGATCATCTCCTTGCCTGAGGTGAAGTTAGGATGGAAGTCACCGTAAGGACCACTCATCATTACCTTGTCGCCTGGCTTCAATGAGAAGATGTAAGAAGAAGCGATACCTGTTGGTACGTTCTGGAATCCTACCTGTGGACGTGGCAAGAATGGAGTTGTGGCGATACGTACGGTCAGGGTGATGATGTCACCCTCGTCAGGATAGTTCGCCATAGAGTAAGCACGAACGGTAGGCTCTGGGTTGTGAGCCTTGAGAGAGAAGATGTTGAACTTCTTCCATGCTCCGATGTACTCCTCGCCAATGAGATCCTTGTCGAAGTCCTTGTCGTAATCGATGCAGTCGTATGCAGGAATCTTGATCTGAGCGTAAGAACCCGGAACGAAGTCCATGTGCTCGCCTGGAGGCAAAGCCACCTTGAACTCCTTGATGAATGATGAAACGTTCTTGTTGGAGATAACCTCGCACTCCCACTCTTTCACGCCCATCACACTCTCAGGCACCTTGATCTTCAGGTCGCCCTTCACCTTGCACTGGCATCCCAGGCGCCAGTGGTCCTTAATCTGCTTGCGGGTGAAGTGAGGCTTCTCAGAATCGAGAATCTCGCCGCCGCCCTCGAGCACCTGAACCTTACACTGGCCACAGCTTGCCTTACCGCCGCAGGCAGAAGGCAGGAAGATGCCGTTCTCATTCAGCGTAGTCATCAAACTGCTGCCCTGAGGCACGTTGATGGTCTTGTCGCCATTGATTTCGATATTTACATTTCCGCTAGGGCTCAGATACTTCTTAGCCACGAGCAGGATGATAACCAGCAGGAGAATCACCACGAGGAAAACTCCGATACTAGCCAATATAAATGATGTATTACCCATATCTATAGTCCTCCTATTTTAGATTTTCAAGCCTGAGAAGCAAAGCATAGCCATTGCCATGAGGCCTACTGTGATAAATGTGATGCCGAGTCCCTGCAATGGCTTTGGCACGTCGCAATACTGCATCTTCTCGCGGATGGCTCCCATCAGGACGATGGCGAGAGTCCAACCCAGACCGGAACCTACGGCATAAACGATGCTATCCCATACTGAGGTGATAGCCTGAGTATTGGTAGGATCCATCAGGATGCGCTGCTGCATGAAGAGCGATGCACCCATGATGGCACAGTTTACGGCAATCAATGGCAGGAAGATACCCAGCGCTGCATAGAGCGATGGTGAGAACTTCTCTACAATCATCTCTACCAGCTGCACGATACCGGCGATGACGGCGATGAAGAGGATGAAGCTCAGGTAAGTGAGGTCAACACCCAGAATGCCATCGGCGCTGAGCACCTTGGTCTGCAACAGGTAATCTACAGGCACGGTGATGAGCAACACGAAGGTTACTGCCAAGCCCAAGCCCAAAGAGGTCTTCACGTTCTTGGATACTGCCAAGTATGAACACATACCCAGGAAGTAGGCGAAGATCATGTTATCGACGAAAATCGAACGGAAAAACAAACTTATTGCGTGCTCCATCTTACTTCTCCTCCTTATAAATATAGGCACGATGTACCCAGATTACACATCCAACGAGAATCAATGCCATGGCTGGCATGGTCATCATACCGTTGTTAACATATCCAAAGTCGTAAGCTCCCTCTGGAATCAGCTGGAAACCGAGCAATGAGCCGCGGCCCAGGAACTCACGAACAGCACCCACAATCACGAGGATGAGGGCGTAACCCAAACCATTACCTACACCATCGAGGAATGAAGGCCAAGGCTTGTTCTGCATGGCGAATGCCTCAAGACGACCCAT